>Ga0335084_10000001_pt1 | contig 144519 bp, 120 predicted proteins | sample Lox_Sample_44_FD_206721 | JGI IMG/M metagenome (GOLD analysis project Ga0335084, IMG submission 206721) | Soil microbial communities from Loxahatchee National Wildlife Refuge, Florida, United States - Lox_Sample_4.4 | ecosystem: Environmental > Terrestrial > Soil > Wetlands | place: USA...
TACGCGGGGCGCTCGGAAGGGTTCGTCCGTTGGAAACCAGAATCCGACCGTTGGTCCCGACACCCCCGAAACAATTAACGATGTGGCGCTCGTTGACGTTTCTCGGCGGCCGGGTATAGCTTGAGGTTCTCTTGGAACCTTCCGTGGACAGTGAGACAAACGGTCCCGTCGCCGGAGTCGTGCTGGCGGCCGGGGCCTCGACCCGCATGGGGAGGAACAAGCTTCTTCTTCAGATCGGCGGGGAGTCGCTCGTCAGGCGGGCCGCGCGTCGCGCTCTCGCCTCGGGCCTCGCTCCCGTGATCGTGGTTGTCGGCAACGAGGCGGACCGGTCACGCGCGGAGCTTTCCGGGTTGCCTTGCCGCGCGGTCGAGAACCCCGACTTCGAAAAGGGCATCCACCTTTCCCTGCGAGCCGGGATCGCGGCGGTGCCCTCGGACGCCCCGGCGGCGGTCGTGCTGCTCGCGGACATGCCGCTGGTGACCGACCGAATGATCGCGACGCTCGTCCAGCGCTATCGAGACTCGGGAGCGGCGCTCGTGATCTCCGAGTACGGCGGCGTGCAGGCACCGCCGACCCTCTACGACCGCCGGCTGTTCGAGGAGCTGCGAGCCGCCGAAGGTGAGGGCTGCAGCAAACGAGTGATCGAGCGCCACCGCGGCGAGGCCCTTTCGGTTGCCTGGCCCGCCGCGGCCCTGACCGACGTCGACCGGCCCGAGGACTTCGAGCGGATCCGGCAGGAGCTCTCCTCCGAGGAGACGCGGTGCGCCCCGACCTGCTGATCCTCGCGGCCGACCTGATTCGCCGGGAAGAGCCCTTCGCTCTGGCCACGGTGGTCCGCCGGCAGCCGGCCAGCTCTTCCCAGGCGGGGGACATGGCTCTGGTCAGCGCCGCGGGGGAATTTCACGGCTGGCTCGGCGGAAGCTGCACTCAGCCGACCGTCGTGCGCGAGGCGCTGCGGGCGCTCGCCGACGGGAAGCCCCGACTCATCGCCCTCTCTCCCGATCCCGGGTCGGATCGCCGCCCGGGTGTTCTCGTCTATCCGATGACCTGCCACAGCGGAGGCAGCGTGGACATCTACATCGAGCCCGTGTCGCCCCCTTCCCGATTCCTGATCTTCGGCCTCTCGCCCGTGGCGCGGGCCCTCTGCCGCCTGGCGAAGGCAACCGGATACGCCGTGGACGTCGCCGATCCCGAAGCGGATCGCGCGAGGTTCCCAGAGGCGGACCGCTTCTGGACCGATCTCGGCAAGCCGGCGCCTCCGTTGGGCTCCCGGCCCTTCGCGGTCGTCGCCACGATGGGGGAGAGAGACGAGGAGGCGGTTGCCGCCGCCCTCTCGACCGAGCCGGCGTATCTGGGAGTCGTCGCGAGCGGAAAAAGGTTCGCGCAGATCCGCGAGACCCTGCTCGCCCGGGGTGTGCCCGATTCGGCGATCTCGCGCGTCAAGAATCCCGCGGGGCTCGACATCGGCGCGCAGACGCCCGAGGAGATCGCCGTCTCGATCCTGGCCGAGATCGTGGAGAAGCGACGGCGGGAGGCGCGGGTGAGCACTCGGGCGCCGGCGCTTCCGGCGGCTTTGCGGGAGGAGCGAGACCCCGTCTGCGGCATGATGGTCGAGGTCGCTTCGGCGCGCCACCGCGCGGAGGTCGGCGGCCGCAGCTATTACTTCTGCTGCGGCGGCTGCCGCGAGAAGTTTCTGGCGGCGCCGGAGCGCTTCGGCGCGGCCGGATCCGGAGCGCGCGCATGAAGGCCGAGATCCAGGCCATGCAGGAGGCGATGGAGCGGCACGGCTACATTGCCGAGCCCGCGATCGCAACGGGGGTGTTCCTCGCCAAGGAGATGCGCAAGCCGCTCTTGATCGAAGGGGACGCGGGCGTGGGAAAGACCGAGGTGGCCAAGGTGCTCGCCCGAATACTCGAGACGGAGCTGATCCGCCTGCAGTGCTACGAGGGGCTCGACGTCTATACGGCGCTGTACGAGTGGGATTACCCGCGGCAGATGCTGCGGGTTCGGATGGCGGAGGCGGAGGGGCGGGCGTCGGGCGAGATCGAGCAGGTCATCTATTCACGCGGCTATTTGCTCGAGCGGCCGCTCCTTCGGGCGATCACGCGCCGGGAGGGGCCGCCGGTTCTGCTGGTCGACGAAGTGGACCGGGCCGATGACGCCTTCGAGGCGTTTCTTCTCGAGGTCCTGTCGGACTTCCAGGTCACGATTCCCGAGCTTGGCACGGTCAAGGCCGAGCACGTTCCCTACGTCGTCCTGACCTCCAATCGCAGCCGGGAGATCGGCGACGCGCTGCGCCGCCGCTGCCTCTACCTCTACATCGAGCACCCGAGCCTCGAGAAGGAGGTCCGGATCATCCGCACGCGGGTGCCCGGCGCCGGCGAGCGTCTCTCGCAGCAAATCGGACGCTTCCTGCAGGCACTGCGCGGCCGGCAGTTGCTCAAGGCGCCGGGTGTGGCGGAGACGATCGATTGGGCGCAGGCCCTCGTGCGCCTCCACCGCGACGAGCTGGACGCCGAGACGGTCGAGCAGACGCTCGGCTGCATCCTGAAGGACCGCCACGACCTGCGGGAGCTCGAGGGCACGGAGCTCTCTGCGCTGGTCGAGGAGGCGCGCGCGGCCGCTCCGGCCTCATGAGCGGCGGTTGCGGCCGGCGGCTACTCCTTGCCCTCGGGGCGGTCGTGGCCCTGGTCGTCGGACTGTTTCTCTTGCTGCGTCCCTCGGGCGTCACCCGGCGGTCCGCCGTGCCCAGTGACCTTCAGGCGCTCGCCGTGGTCCCCGGCTTCCCCAACTTCGTCCGATACTTCCCGACGGACGCGACGCACGTGGAGGCCTTCGAGAAGGATTTCCTCGACTCGAACGAACGCGAGAGGCTCGAACTCGAACGGCTCGGCTATCGCGGGGAGCTTCCTCCCGTCTCGTATCTCGCGATCTCCGGCGGCGGCGACAACGGCGCCTTCGGAGCGGGCCTGCTAAACGGCTGGTCCGCCACCGGCGATCGGCCGACCTTCAAGCTCGTCACCGGGGTGAGCACGGGGGCGCTCATCGCTCCCTTCGCGTTCCTCGGGCCGGCCTACGACGCGACGCTCAGGTCGATCTACACGGGGATCAGCTTCCGCGACATCGCCCTGAAGCGATCGCCGCTCTGGGTGCTCTTCGGGGACGCGATGGCGGACAACGCTCCTCTTCGGAGCCTCGTCAAGAAGCACGTGACACAGGAGGTCCTCGACGCGATCGCCAACGAACGAGACAAGGGACGCATCCTGCTCGTCGCAACGACGAACCTCGACGCGCGGCGTCCGGTCATCTGGAACGTCACCGAGATCGCCGCGGCCCGTTCCCCCAAGGCGCTGGAGCTCGTTCAGAAGATCCTGGTCGCCTCCTCGGCAATCCCGGGCACCTTTCCGCCGGTGATGATCGACGTCCTGGCAGGCGGCAGGTCGTACCAGGAGATGCACGTGGACGGTGCGACCGCGGCGCAGGTCTTCGTTTACCCCACCGCGATTCAGTTGTCGCGCCTCGCGGCGCGAAAGCGCACGCTCTACATCATCCGCAACGCGCGCCTGGATCCACAATGGGCGCAGGTGGAGCGGCGCACGCTGCCGATCGCGTTCCGCGCCATCGCCTGCCTCGTTCAATTCCAGGGGATCGGGGACCTTTACACGATCTACACGATCACACAGAGAGACCGCCTCGCGTTCAACCTGGCGTTCATCCCGCCGACCTTCGATTACCCCCACGAGCAGCTCTTCGACACGAAATACATGGCCGAGCTCTTCGCCGTCGGTGAGCGGATGGCCGTCAAGGGAACCGACTGGTGGTGGAAGCATCCGCCCGTCCTCTTGAGCGGCGTGCCGGACGAAGAGCACTTCCAGTAAGGCAACGAGGATGGCGCCCGAGATCCGGAAGACCTTCACGATCGAGGCGCCGCGGGCGGTCGTCCCGGCCTCATGAGGCGCGAAGACCTGGTTGTTCACCTGGCGCGCTTTGCCGGAGGCTTGCGAGAGCGCGGGGTCCGGGTGAGTCTCTCCGATGAGGTCGACGCGGCCGAGGCGCTCACACTGGTCGATGTCTCCGACCGCGCCGAGGTGCGGCGAGCGCTCGCGATCGCTCTGAAGATCCGGCCGCGCGACGCCAGGGCCTTCGAGGATCTGTTCGAGGTCTGGTGGGCCGGCTCGCCGCCGGGCGACGCCGCGCTCGCCGCCGATGAGCGTCGGTCCGCGGATCGGGCGCAGCCGCTGGCAAGGGTCGCGAGGACCCAGGGGGTGCGCGGCTTCGACGACCGGTGGGAGCGGGAATCTCTCCAGGGAGACACGCCGGGATACAGCTCCGAGGCGCTTCTTCGAGGGAAGCCCTTCGAGCAGTGCAGCGAGGCGGACCTCGCGGCGATCGAGCGTATCCTGACGCGCCTCGCCTCGAGGCTAGCGACCCGGCGCAGCCGACGGCTCGTCCCGACGCGCGGCCGGGGGCGGGTCGATCCGCGGAGGAGCTTCCGCGACGCGGTCGAGACCGACGGGGAGCTCCTGCGGCTCGCGCGGCGCGCGCGCGCGGTCGAGGAGCCGCGCCTGGTGGTTCTGTGCGACACGAGCGGATCGATGGATCTCTACAGCCGCTTCCTGCTGGCCTTCCTCCTCTCCTTGAAGAAGGTGGCTCGGCGCACGGAGCTCTTCGCTTTCAACACGGCCCTCGTGCGGCTGACACCTTGGGTCTCGGCCTCCCGCATCGGCTCGACGCTCGAGCGGCTCTCCGCGGGCGTACCCGACTGGTCGGGAGGAACGAAGATCGGCGAATGCCTCGCGAAGTTCGTGGCCGCCTACCTGGACGAGATGGTCGACGCGAAGACCGTCGTCGTCATCGTCAGCGACGGCCTGGACCGGGGGGATACTTCGGCCCTGGTCGCCGCGATGCGCGCGATCTCCTCGCGGGCGCGGCGGGTCATCTGGTTGAATCCGCTCCTGGGAGACTCGCGCTACGAGCCGATCCAGCGAGGCATGGCCGCGGCCTTGCCGTACATCGACACACTCGCTCCCGCGCACAATCTCGAATCGCTCGAGCGGCTGATTCCCCAGCTCGCGGCCTGACAGGGCGCCCCGAGGCCCCATCGTCGGTGAGTATGATTGCCGCCGCCGTGGCTCGACCATCCTTCTGCCGCCCGTGGCTCCTGACCTCGGCACTCGCTCTCGGCCCGCTCTTCCTGCAGGGCTGCGCGACGACGCCGCGGCGCGACGCCGTGCCTGAGGATCTGCAGACGCAGGCGAACGTCGTCGGATTCCCGAGCGGGATCCGGTATTTTCCACGAGACGCGGGACACGTCGAGGAGTTCGAGCGGGACTACCTGGATTCGCTCGATCGCGAGATCCACTACCGGTACAACCAGGGAGAGGAGGGCCCGCTGCCGCCGGCGGCGTTTCTCGCCATCTCCGGCGGCGGCGACAACGGCGCCTTCGGTGCCGGTCTCTTGTACGGCTGGACCGAAGCGGGCACGCGCCCCGAGTTCAAACTCGTGACCGGCGTGTCGACCGGCGCACTGATCGCGCCGTTCGCGTTTCTGGGCCCGGCCTATGACGAGAGACTGAAGGCCCTGTACACGGGCATCTCGATGAAGGACATCGCCGAGCAGCGGTCCATCTTGTCGATCCTGTACGGAGACGCGATGGCCGACAACACGCCCCTCTGGAACCTCGTCAAGAAGTACGTGACGCAGGAAATGCTCGATGCGATCGCGGCGGAGCACGAGAAGGGGCGCATCCTCCTCGTTGCGACAACGAACCTGGACGTGCGGCGGCCCGTCATCTGGAACGTCACGAAGATCGCCGCCACGAAGTTGCCGGGGGCCTTGGCGTTGATCCAGAAGATCCTCATCGCCTCGGCCGCGATCCCGGGCACCTTTCCGCCGACGATGATCGACGTCGAAGCGGGGGCAAAGACGTATCAGGAGATGCATGTCGACGGCGGCACCGCCGCCCAGGTTTTCGTCTATCCGGCGGCCATCCATCTCGCCAAGCTGGCGCAGCGCGAGCGCAAGGTCTACATCATTCGCAACGCCCGTCTGGACCCCGAGTGGGCCCAGGTCGACCGCCGGACCCTGCCGATTGCCTTCCGGGCCATCACCTGCCTGATCCAGTATCAAGGGTTGGGGGATCTGTACCGCATCTACGCGATCACCCAGAGGGACCACGTGGACTACAACCTGGCCTTCATCCCGGCGACCTTCGACACCCCGCACACCTCCGAGTTCGACACGACCTACATGCGGGCGCTCTTCGACTTGGGCTACCGCATGGCAGCGGAAGGACACGAATGGTGGTACAAGCGCCCGCCCGTCCTGGTGTCGGGCGTGGACGAGGAGCCTCCGGCTTACTAGCGTTGACGTTTCTCCCGCGGACGGTATAGCTTGCAGTCTCGAGCCGCGCCGGCCTTCCGCTGCGGCGGCGGCGAGTTGGATGGAAGTTGAGAGGAGGTCCCATGATCCCGGGTCCGTTCGACTACCACTCCCCCAAGTCGCTCTCGGAGGCCGTCGGGCTGCTTTCGCAGCATCGCGGCAAGGCCAAGGTCCTGTCGGGAGGCCAGAGCCTCCTGCCCCTCCTGAAGCTCCGCCTCGGATCCGCCGATCACCTGGTCGACATCGGGCGGATCCCGGGCCTCGAGTACATCAAGGAGGACGGAGGCACGCTCAAGATCGGGGGGCGCACGCGGGAGTCGGCGCTCGAGGCCTCCGACGTCGTCAAGAAGAAGTACCCGATCCTGGCGGAAACGGCGGCGGTCATCGCGGATCCCATCGTGAGGAACCTCGCGACGGTGGGCGGCAACCTCGCCCACGGCGATCCGGCCAACGACCATCCGGCCACGATGCTCGCGGTCGGGGCCCAGGTGGTCGCGACCGGGCCGAAGGGCGAGCGCATCATCCCGATCGAGAAGTTCTTCACCGGCCTCTTCGAGACGGCGCTCGCGCCTGACGAGATCCTGACGGAGATCCGGATCCCGGCGCCGCCTCCGAAGTCGGGAGGCGCCTACGTCAAGCTCGAGCGCAAGGTCGGCGACTTCGCCACGGCGGCCGCCGCGGCGCAGGTCACCCTCGGGGCGGGAGGCGAGATCTCCCGCGCCGGGATCGGTTTGACCAACGCGGGCCCCTTGCCCGTCAAGGCCGAGGCCGCCGAGAAGTTCCTGCAGGGCAAGAAGCCCGACGGCGCGGCGATCGCCGAGGCCGCGCGCCTGGCCGCGCAGGCCGCCTCGCCGGAGGCCGACCGCCGCGGCTCGGTCGAGTACAAACGGGAGATGGCGCGGGTGCTGACGGCGCGGGCGTTGAAGCGGGCCGTCGCGCGGGCGCAGGGAGCGTAGCCATGGCGATGCACAAGATCAAGGTCACGGTCAACGGAGAGGCCCGCGAGGCGGAGGTCGAGTCGCGGCTCCTGCTCGTCCACCTGCTGCGCGAGGTATTTCGTCTGACGGGCACGCACATCGGCTGTGACACGACGCACTGCGGTGCGTGCACCGTGCTGCTCGACGGCACGCCCGTCAAGTCCTGCACGGTGCTCGCGGTGCAAGCCGACGGCCGCGAGGTCATGACGGTCGAAGGGCTCGAGAAGGACAACAAGCTCGATCCCATCCAGGAGGGCTTCTACCAGGAGCACGGCCTGCAGTGCGGCTACTGCACGCCCGGCATGATGATGACCGGGTACGCCCTGTTGAAAGCCAACGCGAGCCCGACCGAGGCGGACATCCGGAGGGCGATCTCCGGAAACCTCTGCCGCTGTACCGGGTACGTCAACATCGTCAAGTCCGTTCAGCACGCCGCCGCCGCGTCGAAGTCGCGGTAGGGGAGGAATCATGGCGACACCTCTGACGACACCCGAAGTCGGCGGGATGGGCCACTCGATCAAGCGCAAGGAGGATCCGCGCTTCCTTCGCGGCAAGGGCAACTACGTCGACGACATCCAACTGCCGGGGATGCTCCACATGGACATCGTCCGGAGCCCTTACGCGCACGCGAAGATCAAGAAGATCGACTCCACGAAGGCCCTGCAGACTCCTGGCGTGCTCGCCGTCATCACGGGAGCGACGCTCGAGCAATACAAGCTTCACTGGATGCCGACCCTGATGTCCGACACGCAGATGGTTCTCCCGACCGAAAAGGTCATGTACCAGGCGCAGGAGGTGGCCGCCGTCATCGCGACCGACCGATACAAGGCGGCCGACGGGGTCGCCGCCGTCGAGGTCGAGTACGAGCCGCTTCCGGTCGTCGTCGACCCCTTCAAGGCTCTGGAGCCCGGCGCCCCGGTCCTGCGCACCGACAAGCCGGGGAAGTCGGACAACCGGATCTTCCATTGGGAAGTCGGCGACAAGGCGGGCACCGACAGCGCGATCCGCGGGTCCGAGGTCGTCGTCCGGCAGAAGATCTACATCCCGCGCATCCACGTCGCATCGATCGAGACGTGCGGGTGCGTGGCGGATTTCGACCGGGTGCGGGGCAAGCTGACGGTGTACATGACGACGCAGGCGCCCCACGCGATCCGCACGGTCTTCGCGCTCGTGGCCGGGCACGTCGGGCTTTCGGAAGAGAAGATCCGGATCGTCTCGCCGGACATCGGCGGCGGTTTCGGAGGCAAGGTCCCCGTCTACCCGGGCTACGTCATCGCGGTGGCGGCCTCGGTCGTCATCGGAAAGCCCGTCAAGTGGGTCGAGGACCGGATGGAGAACCTCCAGGCCGACTCGTTCGCGAGGGACTACCACATGGAGGCGGAGCTCGCGGCGAAGAAGGACGGCACGATGACGGCGCTGCGGATCAAGACGGTCGCCGACCACGGCTACGCGGACGCCGCGGCCAACCCGTCCAAGTTCCCCGCGGGTCTCTTCTCGATCTGCACCGGCTCCTACGACTTCCAGAAGGCCTTCGCCGAGGTGGACGGCGTCTACACGAACAAGCCGCCGGGAGGGATCGCCTATCGCTGCTCCTTCCGAGTGACCGAGGCCGTGCATGCGATCGAGCGGATGACCGACGTGCTGGCCCAGGAGCTCAAGATGGACCCGGCACAGCTGCGGATGAAGAATTTCATCCCGGCGGCGAAGTTTCCCTACAAGTCGGCGCTCGGCTGGGAGTACGACAGCGGCAACTACCCGGCGGCCTTGAAGAAGGCCATGGACATCATCGGCTACGACGCCCTGCGCAAGGAGCAAGCGGAAAAGCGAAAGAAGGGCGAGCTCATGGGGATCGGCATCTCAAGCTTTACCGAGATCGTCGGCGCCGGGCCCTCCAAGCACTTCGACATCCTGGGAATCAAGATGTTCGACTCCTGCGAGATCCGGGTTCATCCGACGGGCAAGGCGACGGCAAGGTTCGGCACCAAGTCGCAGGGGCAGGGCCACGAGACGACCTACGCCCAGGTCGTCGCCGAGGAGCTCGGCATTCCGGCGGCCCATGTCGAGGTGGAGGAGGGGGACACCGACACCGCGCCATACGGCTTGGGCACCTACGCGAGCCGCTCGACCCCCGTGGCGGCCGCCGCGGGGGCGGTGGCGGCGCGCAAGATCCGGGAGAAGGCCAAGAAGATCGCCGCGTACCTGCTCGAGGTCGGCGAGCAGGATCTCGTTTGGGAGCCGGGGAAGTTCTCGGTCAAGGGGGCGCCGCAGAAGTCGAAGACCATCCAGGAGATCGCCTTCGCGGCTTACACGAACCACCCTCAGGGCATGGAGGCGGGGCTCGAAGCGGTCGACTACTACGATCCGCCGAACCTGACCTTCCCCTTCGGAAGCTACATCTGCGTCGTGGACATCGACCGCGGCACGGGAGAGGTCAAGATCCGACGCTTCGTCGCGGTGGACGACTGCGGCAACATCATCAATCCGATGATCGTGGACGGTCAGATTCACGGCGGCCTCACGATGGGAATGGCGCCGGCCCTCTACGAGGAGATCAGCTACGACGAGAGCGGCAACGTGCAGGGAGGCAGCTTCATGGACTACCTGCTGCCGACGGCAATGGAAACGCCGAAATGGGAGACCGACAAGACCGTGACGCCTTCGCCGCACCACCCGCTGGGAGCCAAGGGCGTGGGAGAGTCGGCGACCGTCGGAGCGCCGCCCGCCGTCGTCAACGCGGTCGTCGACGCGCTTTCGCACCTGGGAGTGAAACACATCGACATTCCGATCACGCCGGAAAAGGTCTGGAAGATCCTGAAGGAGAAGGGGGCGGCGGAGTAGGCCCGCTCCCGCCCGGCGGGGGTCGTCGCCGCCGACGTCGAGCCGGCGAGTCTTGACCGTCCGGAACCCGCTCCTGTAGATCGTCTACAAGAGTGCCGGCTGCGGGCGTGATTTTCCGGAGACGATGAAAGAAGCCGATCCAAAGCTCAAAGACCGCGTGCCGCCGGGTCAGGTCCTGAAGGCCAAGTGGCCCGTGCTGACCTTCGGGGCGACGCCGCGGATCGACCTCGGCCAATGGACGTTTCGCTGCTTCGGCCGGGTCGAGAGAGAACTCTCCTGGACCTGGGAAGAGTTCTCGCGGCTTCCGCGGGTCGAAATCACTTCCGACATCCATTGCGTGACCCGGTGGAGTCGGCTCGACAATCGCTGGGACGGCGTGCACGTCCGGGAAATCCTCACGCGCGCCGGCGTCGGAAAGGGGGCCGTCGCCGTCATGGCCCGATCCGAGGGCGGATACACCACCAACATCGCCCTGGAGGATCTCCTCGACGACGATGTCCTGCTCGCCACCAGGCACGACGGGCGGGACCTCGAGCCGGAGCACGGCGGCCCTTGCCGGCTCGTGGTTCCGAAGCTCTATTTCTGGAAGAGCGCCAAATGGCTACGGGAGCTGGAGCTGCTCGACGTCAACCCGCCCGGCTTCTGGGAGGAGAACGGCTATCACCTGCATGCCGATCCGTGGAAAGAGGAGCGCTACTCGGACCAGGAAACTGACGCCATGCAGCGCCTGCGCGCCGAGGCGGCGCGCCAGCTCAGGAGCTCGGACCGCCCGGGGGGTGAAAACCCTTAGGGCTTGGATGACTTGGAGGTCTTCTCCTTCAGGTCCTCGGTGAACAACCCGGCCTCGGGCAGTGTGGCCGCCGCGCCGGCTCCGAGGGGCTCGACACCCGTGAAGCCGCGGCCATGATGCACCGTTCCGATTCCCGCGCCCTTGGGATGTCCCGAGCCGTAGCCGCGGTACCCGTGCTTGCGCGGCTTGCGATTCTTGTTCTTGGTGGATTGCGTCTGGTTGGAGTTCTTCTTTTCCGCCATGAGAATCCTCCCCTCGGGCGATACGCCCTCATCAGAGCCTAGCAACTCCGATGGGGGAAGATCTATTCGCATCAGTCGCATGGCAGACACGGGCTACCGGCCCCGCCCCCTGGCCAACCAAGCCAATCCGGACGGAAATGGACCGCGGGCGGCGCGCTGGCCGGCCACGTCACCCCGTCTGAGGCGGGGAGGACTCGACCGGTTCTTGCGGTTCCGGCGCGGCAGCGTCGTAAACCCTCTTGATCTCGACGTCGCCCCGCGATCCGCGGCCCTTGAAACGAGTCGTGACCGTGAGCTGTTTGTGGTCGGCGGTCACGGAATAGGTCTCGGTGTAGGACGATCCCCGCTCGGGCTCGATCTCCACGACGACGTGGCCGTCTTTCCAGCGGGCCTTGATCTTCGTCGTTCCGCCGAAGGAGCGCTCCTCTTCAGTCTTTCGCCCATCCGTGAAGAGAATGTGCTCCTGCCCGGCCCCATCTCGGATGATCAGCTGAGGATCCGCGTGCTCGATCTGCAGGGTCTGCCAGACGGCCGCGCGGTCGGTGAGGCCAGGGGTGGACCCGTCCGAGGACTGACCGCCGGATCCCCGGTGTCCGCCACGGTGTCCGTGACCCCCGCTCCAGCCGCCGCCTGATCCGCCGCCCGATCCACCCTCCTGGACCTGCACTTCCTCCATCTTCTTGCGGGGGTCGTCGCTTGCCTCGCGGTTCAACTTCCAGGTCCCCGAGAGGTTGCCAGGCTCGGCGCCCCGGGTCGCCGCGGCAGCGCCGACCAGCAGGGTTCCGATGCAAAGAGCGCGCAACACTCGGTGCCCGTTCCTGTTCCCACTCACAGGGTGCTGCTCGTAGCCCTCCGCTCGGTTAACGGCCGCATCCGGCTCTGAATTACGCGAGGGCCTGAGGAGTCGCCACGGGGACCGAGTTTCGATAGAGTCTTTCCGAATCTTCCAAGGAGGTGCCCCCGGGGAGGGTTTTTGGCTGCGGCCTGTGTTCGCCTGGTTCCAACTCTGTCTCACGTTTTTTGAGGAGGAGGAGAAGATGGTACAGACGTTCTGCAAGGTGGCCGGCATCGTTCAGCTCGTCCTCGGTCTGGTGGGTCAGTTTGCTCCGGGAATCGCCTCGACGCTCGGATCCGGCGCCGGCGGCAACATCTTCAACATTCTTTCGGGCATTGTCCTTTCCTACCTCGGAACGAAAGGCACGGAGAACGGTCAGCGAACCGGCGCGCAAGTGGTCGGGGGCTTGAACGGGCTGGTCGGCCTTTTGGGCGTGCTCGGGGTGAACAATCTGGCAGGCATTCCGATGAATCCGGGGATGGGCGCCAACATCGTCAATCTTCTGATCGGCGCGTGGGGACTCTGGGCCGGGTTCGCCAGCCAGAAGAAGGCTGTCGCCTAGCGGTTTCCTTCCCGGCGCCCCGGTTCCTTCCGAAACGGGACCGAAGCAAGAAAAAAGGGCCGGACCCTTCTGCTGGGCCCAGCCGCTTGTTTTCGGTTTGACGATCTTTTCGATCTCCAGGTGCACATCGGGGCGGGGCCTCGCCAAACGCAACCGGGATAGAGTGCCGAGCAAAAGCTCGAAGGGAGGGACAAAGTCATGCTCACGTTGCTGTCGAAGAACTGGTGGATTTTCCTCCTCCGCGGCATCTTGGCGATCCTCTTCGGCGTGATGGCTTTCGCGTGGCCGGGCCTGACGCTGGCCACACTCGTGACCTTCTTCGGTGCCTGGGCCCTGGTCAGCGGGTGTTTTGCCCTCTTCGGCGCTTTTTCGGGCAAGAAGTCGGGTGGCGACTGGTGGGTGCTGTTGCTGCACGGCTTGCTCGGAATCGTGGTGGGCGTTCTCACCTTCCGGAGCCCTGGCATCACGGCGATCGCCATCCTCTGGTACATCGCATTCTGGGCGATCGTCACGGGTGTGATCGAGGTCGCTACGGCCATCCGTTTACGCAAGGAGATCCGAGGGGAAGGCTGGATCATGCTGGCCGGGATCGCCTCGGTGATCTTCGGCGCGCTGCTTCTCGCCTACCCAGGCGCCGGCGCGCTCGCCCTGATCACCCTGATCGCGGCCTACGCGGCCGTCTTCGGCGTGATCCTCGTGGTCGCCTCGCTGCGGCTGCGGAAGCTCGGTTCGCCCGCGGCGGCGTAGGCTTCGACGCGCCGGAAGGCACGGTCACTGATACGGGAAGGCGTTTGTGCCTCCGGTGGTGGGCTTCTTCCACTGGTTGTGATTCAGGTCGTAGGGGAAGACGACGGCGGTGTAGGGGAGTCGGACGAAATCGAGGATCGTGATCAGGATGTTGCCCCACCAGCGGTCCTCGGGCACGCCGGCGGCACGGGCGATCTCGGCGAGGTTCAGGCCCACCTCGAACCCGAGCTGCCTTTCCTGGTACTGCGGCTGCGCGTCGGGGTAACCCTTCGCGCTGTAGGTCGCGCCGGCCAGGAGAAACCGCGCGAGTCCGAACCGGCGATCCAACCTCTTTGCGAGCCCGGCGAACTTGAGGTCGAAGGTGTAGATTTCGGCGGAGTAGTCCTTGCCGAGCCCGTTGACGATGCAGCACGGCGGAATCTCCGGAGCGGGCACGATACCTGCCCGGAACCCCATGAGATCATTCAACTGATAGCGGGTGAAGAAGTAGGCCGCACCGGCGCCGGCCGTGTCCATGATCAGGTCTTCGTAGGAGAACCCGTACTTGGTGCTGCCGTCCCCGAGCTCCGTGGTCAGGCCGGCCGCCGCCGAGACGATGGATCCGAGCTGGTAGGACTGCGGCGATGGAGCGTCGAGAGCCCCGTAGACGGAGGTCAGCAGCCGCGCCACGCTGTAGAAGGAGGCGATGTGCGAAGCCTTGTCGCCGCCTCCGGCGTAGGTGTTCTGTCCGAACCACCCCTCGTTGGTGAAGTGATACTTCTGGTTGGGCCCGTCGCCGAACGAGTTGTAGGCCGACCCGGCGATCGCCATGACCGAGATCGTGGTGATCCAGAAGACCTTCGGCTGGGGCGAGAGATGCGTCGGGGACGGCAGCTCGATCGTCGGAGTCGTCGAATGGGCCGGGAATCGCAGGTCCAGATCATAGGCGTCGTCCGGCTTCTTCCCTCCGATTCGTTCCGCGCAACATTGGCCGAGGCCAAGCTGCGCGGCCGCGACCTCGGTCGAGGCGTCGAGGACTGCCGTGGACGAAAAAAGCTGAAATTGGTTCGACTCGGCGAGGGCGATCGGACCGAGGCCCAGAACCGCGAGGCCGGCAAGGAGAATCTCCCGGCGTCGCGGCGCGGCGCGAGTTGCCGACTTCGATCTCGTCATCGAAACCCCGGTCCAGAAGCCGACACGCGACGCGTTATTTCGAGGCCGGCTTCGGCGGGAAGTCCGCGAAGATGCGGTCGAGCGCGAACTGGACCTTGTCTTTCTGAAGACCGCCGGTGGGGGGCACGGTCCCCGCAGCCTCTCCGCGCCAGACCAACTGATTATTCGACGGATCGATCAGATCAACGGCGAGGGTGCCGACCGGAGTGCCCGAGGTTGCCTGCGCCGAGGCGGCGCCTCCGGTCCACCATCCGTAGCCGGTTTCGCCTTGAGGATCTTGCGGACCGCGGATCAGGTGAACGACCACCCGCAGGTTGGGACTCTGATCCACCGGCTTCAACCCCTTGGCCTCGAGCCGTGACGCGACCTGCTGGTCGACCCAGGCCTGATTGTCGGTCTGGAGCCCGGCCGGTTGGAGCTGAAAGGTCTTGTATCGCGAGAAATCGGCGCGCGGATCGGACCGGACCTTCGTATTGAGCGACGAAGCGCACGCCGCGGCGAAGGTCGCGGCCAGAATCAGCGCGGGGATGCCTTTCTCGGTCATTCTCAGCCCTTCTTGTGTTCGGATCGGGGAATCAGAACTTCGCGACGAGCGCCACGGAGGTGATCGTATCGCGTTTGAAGAATCCGGGAACGGGGACGTTGTCGTAGAGATAGGTGTACGACGCCTTCAAGGCGAAGATCGAAGTCAGGTCGGCCGTGACGGCGGTGACGCTCGCCAGGTACCAGTCGTTGGTGTTATCGAGGTTGTCGGTCCAGGAAAACGTCTCCGTGACCTCCGCGCTCTTCGAGAACTTCCAGCCGAAGTCGAGGCCGGCCTGCGCGGTGGCGTAGTTCAAGGCCGAGGCGCCCACCCGGTCCTCGCGGGTGTAGCCGAACCCCGCCTGAAGGCGCAGGCGGAGGGTCTTCTCGTTGATGATCTTGTAGCCCGCCCCGGCTTCCCCGCCGTAGCGGCTGTCGATGCCGGCGAAGGTGTTGCGGTAGTAGAGCGCCCCGGCGAAGACGTCGATCCTCGGCGTCAGGTCCCGGGTGGCCTTGAGTCCTCCGGCGAAGGACTCCGCGGTGGTCTCACCGTCGGTCGAGGCGTGCAGGTACGCGGCCTTCAGGGTGAAGAGCCACGGCGTCGGCTTGTAGTTGAGCTCGAGCGCGCCGCCGAAGCTCGAGGTGTCGGTGTTCCCACTCGTCGCGGCATAGGACACGTTCGCGGTTCCGAACCAGAGCGGGGGAGGCGGCTCGGGAGGAGGCGGGCAAGGGCAGGGCGCCTGGCCTCCCGCGGCGGCGGCACAGAGGAATGCGGCGACCAAGGCAAGATAGCGCGATGGCGTCATGAGTCCTCCCGAATTGTTGCTACCCCGCGGCAGGGACGCGCGAGTCTAACAGCAGAAAGAGCAAAAACGGCTCCTTTGTCTTTTCCGCCAGCCGTCGGGCTGGCTGGATAGGGGGGTGATGTCGATCGGCTGCGGAGATCGGGGCGGCGCCAATGCGTTGCCCGCCTCGCGGCGTCGCCGTCCGCGGGAAGCGATGGGATCCGGCGAGCGCCTGATATAGGCTCTTCGCGAATGCGCGCGGTCGCCGCCCACCGGGTGTTCGCCGCTCTGACGACCGGCGCGCTCTTTGCCGGCCTCGTTGGCCGTTCCTACCTCCCGTGGCGGCACGAAAAGACCGCCGGAGGGACGCGCCCATGAAGCGCCCGGCCGCCTTCACCCAGACCTGGTGGCAGGACCGGGGGCTCACGACCATGCTCGTCTGTTTGGGCATCGGGATCTTCCTCGCCCCGATCATCGAGGTGGTGGGGATCGTCGACGAGACGTTCTTCAAAGTCGTCATGAGCCTGGTTCTCGTTTCCGGAGTCATCGCGATCTCGGGCCGGGGAGCCGCTTCGATGGCGATGGGTCTCATGGCGCTCCTCACCCTCCTTCTCAAGTGGGCTCACTTCGTGTTTCACGGGTCGGTTCTCGGCGCTGCCGCGGACGCTTTCGCGATGCTGTCGATCGTGCTTCTGACGACCCTCGTCCTGCAGCACGTCTTTCGGGCGGGCCCGATCACGCCCGATCGGATCCGAGGCGCCATCGTGGCGTACCTGCTCGTGGGCTTCTTCTTCTTCGAGGCCTACCAGCTGGTGAGCGTGTTTCGCCCCGAGGCCTTTCACGTCGAAGATGGAAGCGGTGGTGTGAAGCACCTCCATGCCCTCGCGTACTTCAGTTTCGTGACACTGACGACCGTGGGCTATGGCGACATCACGGCGTCCGATCCGATCGCGCGGTCGCTCGCGGTGGGAGAGGCGCTCATCGGGCAGCTCTATCCGGCGATTCTCATCGGTGGGCTGGTCTCGATGCATCTTGCGAGCAGGGACCGTGCCTGAAGGCGCGGCAGCCGCCCCGATGGACTCCGAGACGGCGGCCCGGGTCGCCCTGGGCCGCGACCGCGCCGGCGGCCCGCGTCTGACGCTCGGCGGGTGTTTCGATGTGAGCACCGCGGCCGCGGCGCGCCGGCAGATCTCCGAGGGGCTGGCCGGCTCACCGCCGGCATCGCTCGAAGTCGATGCCAGCGGGATCGAGCGGGGCGACGTGTCGGGAATGGCTCTCCTCTACGAGCTCGCGCAGGGCCGGCTGGTCCCCGGCGTTCGGGCCAACGTCACCGGGTTGCGTCCCGAGTTCCAGACGCTGCTCGCCGCGTTCCCGACGCCCGAGGCGCTCGAGGGCGTGACGCAGGGTGCGGCCCGCCAAGCCCTCCTCGTCCAGATCGGCGCCGCGGCGAGCTCGATCGCGGCGGACGCCCGGGCACAAGTGACCTTCGTCGGCGGGACGCTTCAGGCGTTCGCGGCGGCCCTGCGCCGCGTTCGCCTGATGCGCTGGCGCGAGGTCGCTGTCGTGTTCGAGAAGGCCGGCGTCGATGCGCTGCCGATCGTTTCGCTGATCAGCGTTCTGACGGGCCTGATCATTGCTTTCGAGGCGGCGCAGCCGCTCGAAATGTTCGGGGCCCAGATCTTCATCGCCAACATGATCGGCCTTGTCATGGTGCGGGAGTTCAGCCCGATCTTCACGGCGATCATCCTCGCCGGCCGGTCGGGCTCCGCCTTCGCCGCGGAGATCGGGACGATGAAGGTCAACGAGGAGCTTAACGCCCTGGAAACGATGGGTCTCGATCCCATGCGTTTCCTGGTCATCCAGAGGGTCTTTGCCGGAACGGCCCTGATGCCGGTTCTGACGGCGTACTCGATGGCGGCGGGAGTCTTCGGCGGCGTGCTCGTCATGATGGCGATGGGCTTCCCGCTCGCCCAGATCTGGGGCCAGTTGGTCGGCGCCCTTGGGATCAAGGACGTGCTGGTCGGGACATTCAAGTCCGTCGTGTTCGGCGCCATCATTTCGGGGCTCGGGTGTCTGCGCGGGATGCAGACCAAGGAGGGGCCGACGGCGGTGGGCGACTCGACGACCCGGGCCGTGGTTGCGGGCATTCTGATGATCATCGTCGTGGACGCCGTCTTCGCCGTGCTGACCTACGTGCTGCACATATGAGCGCCGCCCCGACGGTGATCCAGGTCGAGCGCGTGACGATCGCCTATGGAGAGAAGGTGATCCAGAAGGACGTCAGCTTCGAGGTGCATCGGGGCGAGGTGTTCGTGATTCTGGGCGGTTCGGGTTGCGGAAAGAGCTCGCTGCTCAAGAGCATGATCGGCCTGTACCGGCCGGCGTCGGGCCGGATCCTGTTCGACGGCCAGGACATCGCGACGGCCGAGGGCGAGGAGAGGCTGCGGCTCCTTCGAAAGTTCGGCGTCATGTACCAGAGCGGCGCCCTCTTCGGCTCGATGACCGTTCTGGAGAATGTGCGCCTCCCGCTCGACGAGTTCACCGATCTCGGCAGCGACGAGAAGGACCTCGTGGCGCTCGCGAAGTTGAACCAGGTCGGCCTGCTTCCGGCGGCGGCGAAGATGCCTTCGGAGCTGTCGGGAGGCATGCAGAAGCGGGCCGGCATCGCCCGCGCGATGGCGCTCGATCCGGGGATTCTCTTTCTGGACGAGCCGTCGGCGGGGCTCGATCCGATCACCTCGGCGGGACTCGACCAGACGATTCGGGAGCTCTCGCGCGGCCTCGGCATCACCTTCGTCGTCGTGACGCACGAACTGCAGAGCATCTACGGGATCGCGGACCGATGCGTCATGCTGGACGCCCGGACCAAGACGATGATCGCGGAGGGCAAGCCTTCGGAGCTGCGCGACCACTCTGACAACCCGTACGTGAGGCAGTTCTTTCTCCGGCAGGCCGAGGCGGCCTCGCCCGTCAAGGCGAACTCGACTTCATGAGCCAGAAAGCGAACCAGTTCCGAATCGGGCTGTTCATCGTCGGGGGAACGGCGATCCTCCTGACGGCCCTGTTCCTCTTCGGAATCCGAAGCGCCTTCCAGCGCACGTACGAATTCGAAACGTACGTCACGACGGATGTCGAGGGCCTTTCCGTCGGCTCGCCGGTCGAACTGCGGGGCGTCACGATCGGGAAGGTCAAGGAGATCGGATTCAGCTGGTTGCTTTACGACCCGCGGGAGCCCCGCTGCGTCGTCGTTCGCTGCGAGATCCGACAGAGCATCACCCCGGCGGAGGTGACGCCCTCGAAATTCCCGTCGATGGCCACGACTCTGGTCGAGCAAGGGATGCGCGCCGTTCTGCAGACCCAGGCCATTACCGGTTCGAGCATCATCACCCTGCAGAACCTGGACCCGGCCAAGTACCCGCCGCTCAAGTTTCCCTGGAAGCCGAAATACTTCTATGTCCCCTCGGCGCCGAGCGAGCTCGGCCGGATGCTCAAGGCGATCGACCAGACCCTGGCGAATCTGCAGAAGTTCGACATCGAGAGGCTCGTGAACAGCCTCGACCGTACGCTCGTGACCGCCAATACCGCGTTGCAGAAGCTCGGCGAGCTCGACGTCAAGGGCATCTCGCACAACGCGAACCAGGTTCTGGCGGAGGCTAGCGGCGCCGTGACCGAGATCAAGGGGCTGGTCGCCGACGCGCGAACGAGCCTGCGGAGCATGAGGCTCGGCGAGGTGAGCCAGGACGCCACGAGAGCCATCAACGACCTCGACGCCCGGCTGACCGCGTTGCTCGACAAGCTGAATGCGATCGACGTTCGTTCGTTGAACGACACACTCGCCGGCACGCGAGAGGCGGCTCGGAATCTGAACGATGCGCTGGAGGAGCTGAAGCGGTACCCGTCCGGCTTTATTCTCGGAGCCGCTCCTCCGCCGGCGAAGGGGCTCGAGAAGGAGAAGAAGTGATGACGCGAGTTGCCTGCAGGAAATCGGCGGCCCGCGCGCTCCTTCTCGCCGCGACCCTCGTGCTCGCCGGGTGCACGTCCAAGGTGGTGATCGTGCCCCAGTCTTTCATGATCGATCCTCCCGCTCCGAGGCTGGGAGCAGCTCCCACGGAAGGATCGATCCTGTCGCTCCGCCCCGTCTTCATCGCGCCGGTCTACTCGGGGACGGCGCTCGTCTACCGGCTGGGCGAGCATCGGGTCGAGAGCGATCCTTACGCTCGATTCGGCTCGGCTCCCGCCTCGATGCTCACAACTGCAATTTTCGGGTACCTGCGGGATGCGAGCTTCGTGAGAGACGTGGTGGTCGCCGGAGAGAGCCTTCGCACGGATGCGGTGATCGAACCTTTCGCAGGCGAGCTCTGTGGCGACTTCAGCAACTCGAGCGACCCGGTGGCCGTCATCACGCTGCAGTTTCGCGTCTTGACGTCCGGCGGCGGCACGACGCCCGTCAGAGAGCTTCTGCTGCACACGTACTCCCAACGGACGCACATCCGGGAGCGCACGGCCGCGGAGGTGGTCGCGGCCTGGAACACGGGTCTTGCGGCGATCATGAAGGAGTTCCTCGTCGACTTGAAAGCCGTCGTGCCGCCCCGCCAGCCCGCCAGCTGAGGCCGGGTGACCGGGAACTGGTCCTCGCCGCGTTTCTCGCGAGGGGAAAGCTCGTGCCGGGACCGGACGTCGCGGAGCCGGCCAGGGCGGAATACGCGGTTCGCTGGGATCCATCGGAAGGAGGCCTCCGGGACGCCAAGGCCCTCCTCGCCTTTCTGGGCGCGCTCGGGGTGACCGGCGAGGTCTACGAGGTCCGGTACTTCGACCTTCCGAGGCCCGACGGCGCGCCTGCTGACTCGACGGTCATTCTCCGGCAGCGCCGTAAGGGCGGAGCCGAGGCCGAGCTCCGCCTGAAGTACAGGCGAGATCGGCCCCTCGCGGGTCCATGGCAGTGCCCCGCCGGGAGCCCTTTTCAGAAGAAGGAGGAGGTGGACGTCTTCGTCGCCGGAACGGGAGACTCGAGCCGTGTGTATTCCTACAGCTGCGATCTCGCGAGCGAGGAGCCGCCGCGCTCGCTCTCGGCAGTTCCCAAAGAGTGCGCGTCTCGCGTCGTTCGGTACTCGCATGACGGACTGAAGATCGAGGAATGGACTCTCCCCGGAGGGCGCAGGCAGCTCGAGGTGTCGCGCTCGGCGACCAACAGCCGCGAGGAGCTCCGGCGATTCGAGCAGCTGGTATCCCGGCTTCGGGAAAAAGGCATTCAGCCGATTAGCCGCAGCAAGACGGAGCTCGGCAGCCAGTGCCCGGAAGAGGGCTCGCCCGGGCGCTAACCGAGCTCGTCGAGGAGCTTCGCGACCAGCCCCGTCCAACCCGTCTGGTGGCTCGCGCCCAGGCCGGCGCCGGTATCGCCGTGGAAGTACTCGTGGAAGAGAAGGAGATTCTTCCAGTGAGGGTCGCGCTGAAAGGTCTCATATTTTCCGAAGACCGGGCGACGCCCGCTGGCGTCGGGCAGGAAGAGGCGCGAGAGCCGCCGAGCGATTTCGCGAGAGACCTCGTGGAGGTCCATCATTCGTCCGGAGCCCGTCGGGCATTCGACCTTGAAGGAGTCGCCGAAGTACATGTGGTAGCGCTTCAGGGACTCGAGGATCAGGTAGTTGATCGGAAACCAGATCGGCCCGCGCCAGTTGGAGTTGCCGCCGAAGAGCCGGGTACGCGATTCGCCGGGCTCGTAGTCGAGCCGGAAGTCCTGGCCGCGGTCCTGGAGGGCATAGGGGTGGTCGCGGTGGTACCGGGAGACCGAGCGGATCCCGAAGGGCGAGAGGAACTCCGACTCGTCGAGCATGTACCTCAGCACGCGGGTCAGCTGCTCGGGCCTGACGACGCTCATGAGGAGCCTCTCATGCTCTCCGTGCCGCGTCATCGAGGCGCAGCAGTCGGTCAGGTCTCGCCGGTGTGCGAAGAACCACTCCATTCGGCGCTTGAAGGAGGGGAAACGACTGATCAGCGCCGAATCCCCTGTGACCACAGCCGTCAGCGGCAGAAGCCCGACTGCGGAGCGGACTCGGATCGGGACCTGACGTCCGTCCGCGTGGTGGAGCTCGTCGTAGAAAAAACCATCCTCCTCGTCCCAGAGGCCGCCGCCAGGCTCGTCGGGACGCTGCACGGCATGGGCGATGTAGACGAAGTGCTCCCAGAACTTGCTCGCCACGTCCTCGTACACGGGATCCTCGCTCGCGAGCTCGAGCGCCATGCCGAGGAGGTTCAAGCAGTACATCGCCATCCAGCTCGTGCCGTCCGCCTGGCCGAGCACCCAGCCCTCGGGGAGCTTCGTGTTGCGGTCGAAGATCCCGATGTTGTCGAGCCCGAGGAATCCGCCCTGAAAGATGTTGTTTCCCAGGGCGTCCTTCCGGTTGACCCACCAGTCGAAGTTCAGGAGGAGCTTGTGGAAGACCCTCTCCAAAAACATCCGATCGGCCTTGCCCGTCTTCGCCCTCTCGATCTGAAACACGCGCAGCGCCGCCCAGGCGTGAACGGGAGGGTTCACGTCGCCGAAGTTCCATTCGTAGGCGGGGATCTGGCCGTTGGGGTGCATGTACCACTCGCGCAGCATGAGCACGAGCTGGTCCTTGGCGAATTGCGCGTCGATGAGCGAATAGACCACGCAGTGGAAGGCGAGATCCCAGGCTGCGAACCAGGGGAACTCCCAGGTGTCCGGCATGGAGATGACGTCGGCGTTGAAGACGTGCTTCCAGTCGCTGTTGCGACCCTTGAGCCGTTCGGCGGGAGGAGGTGGCTGGCCCGGATCACCCCGGAGCCAGCGGCGCACGTCGTACTTGTAGAACTGCTTGGACCACAGCATTCCCGCAAAGGCCTGCCGCATGACGTTCTTTTCCTCGGCCGAGAGGCGCTCCGGAATCACGGCGTCATAGAACTCGTCGGCTTCCTTCTTGCGGAGCGCGAGGGTCCGGTCGAAGTCTTCGCCGAGGGGGTCGGAGTCCACCCCGGCGGCGTCGGTCAGACGCAGCCGTATCCGAGCGCGCCCTCCGCCCGGGATCTCGTGTCGATACCGCACGGCGGCCTTGGTGCCGTGCCGGGCCGGGTTGACCGCGGCGCCGTTTCCCAGGACGACGTGCTCGTGGAAGGCGTCCTTGACGTAGGGCGTGGGGCTCGCTTCGCCGAAGAGGCGCTCGGAGTTGGTCTCGTTCTCGGTGAAGAGAAGCTCTGATCCCGGTTGGCCGTGGAGGTACCTCCGGCCGAGATACGGCTCGCGCAGCTCGATTGCGGTCAGACCGTCCGTCCGGTCGACGGCGAAGAGCTCCGGTCGTGTCCGACCCGACCGCCACGACCAGGTGTTGCGGAACCAGATCGACGGGAGAAGGTCGAGGACCGCCGCTTCCGGCCCCCGGTTCTCGGCCGTGATTTGGATCAGGATGTCCTCCGGGCCCGCCTTTGCGTATTCGACGAACACGTCGAAGTACCGGCTTTCCGAGAAGATGCCCGTGTCGAGCAGCTCGTATTCGGGCTCCTCGATCGTGCGCCGGCGGTTTTCCTCGAGCAGATGCCGGTACGGGTACTCGGCCTGCGGGTACTTGTACAGGTACTTCATGTACGAATGCGTCGGGGTCGAGTCGAGGTAGAACCAGTATTCCTTGACGTCCTCGCCGTGGTTGCCTTCGGAGTTGGCGAGCCCGAACGGCCGCTCCTTCAGGAACGGGTCCTTCCCGTTCCAGAGCGCCACCGCGAAGCAGACGAGCTGATGACGGTCGCTGAGGCCTCCCAGGCCGTCCTCGCTCCACCGGTAGGCGCGCGAGCGCGCGTGGCCGTGCGGAAAATAGTCCCAGGCGGTTCCGTTCGGGCTGTAGTCCTCCCGGACGGTGCCCCAGGCTCGCTCCGACAAATAGGGACCCCAGCGGTTCCAGTGCGCGACACGACGGCTGTTCTCGTCGATGCGCCGGCCTTCCGCGGTGTCTGCCGGCTTCGGCTTCACTGCTCTAGGACGGGGTCCTGCCATCCTTCGAGACCGGCAGTGAGAAGGTTCGCCTCGTCGGGTCCCCAGGTCCCGGGCTCGTAGGCGTGGACCGGGGTGACGTTGCCGAGGATGGGGTTGACGACCCTCCACGCTGCCTCGACCGCGTCCTCGCGCACGAAGAGTGTGGGATCGCCCTTCATCGCATCGGTCAGGAGGCGCTCGTACGCGTCCACCTCGTCCTTGCCGGCGTCGCGAACCGCCATGAGCTCGGTCGGAACCGAGCCCTGCTCGGTGCCCGGTTTCTTGACGCGCGCCCCGATCGAGATCGCGATCTTCGGCCCCAGCCGGAAGCGGAAGTAGTTGCTCTCTTCGGGCGAGAGTCGCGAGAGCGGAGGCGGCTTCAAGTCCACGATGACCTCCGTTGCGGTCAGCGGAAGGCTCTTTCCAGCACGGATCAGGAACGGAACACCCGCCCAGCGCCACGATTCCACCTCGAGGCGCACGGCGGCGAAGGTCTCGACGGTCGAGGCCGGCGCGACACCGGGCTCCTTGCGGTAACCGCTGAACTGGCCCCGCACGACCTCGTCGGGCCGGAGCGGGCGGATCGCCCGGAAGACCTTCACCTGCTCGTCGCGGATGCGATCGGCCTCGATCGAGATCGGCGGCTCCATGGCGAGGTAGCCGACGACCTGGAGGAGGTGATTCTGGATGACGTCGCGGATCGCGCCGGTCTCGTCGTAGAACTTGCCCCGCCCCTGGACGCCGAACTGCTCCGCCATGGTGATTTGCACGCAGTCCACGTAATTGCGGTTCCAGATCGGCTCGAGAAACGTGTTCGCGAAGCGGAAGTAGAGCAGGTTCTCGACCGCCTCCTTGCCGAGGTAGTGATCGATGCGGAAAACCGAAGGCTCCGGGAATACGGAATGGAGGGTCTGGTTCAGGGCCTGCGCCGTCGCGAAGTCGTGGCCGAAGGGCTTTTCGATGACGACCCGCGCGCCGTCGGCACAGCCCGACTTGCCGAGCTGCTCGATGACCGCGCCAAACAGGCTCGGCGGGATCGCGAGGTAGTGGGTCGGGTGTTTGGCGGCGCCGAGGGCCTTCTTCAGCTTCGCGAAGGTTCCCGGGTCCGCATAGTCGCCGTCGATGTACTGGAGCAGCGCGACGAGCTTGCCGAACGCCGCCTCGTCGACGCCGCCTCCATATTCTTTGAGGCTCGCGCGCGCTCGCTCGCGGAGCTGCTCGATCGTCCAGCCCGACTTGGCGACACCGATGACCGGGACCGACAGAGACCCGCGCTTCACCATGCCCTGCAGCGACGGAAAGATCTTCTTGTAGGCCAAATCTCCCGTGGCGCCGAAGAAGACGAGGGCGTCGGCAGTCACGGGCTGGGAGCCGCCGGCGTCAGCGGACGCCATAGGAGTTCTCCTTCCCGACCCAGAGCGCGAGGCCGCCGAAGAGGCCTTCGGTGTTCGAGACGATCTTGACGCGGGGTGGCAGCTCGAAGTCGATCTTCTCGGCGTTGCCGCCCCCGATGTAAAGGCGGTCGTAGTTGAAGAGCTCGGCCAGGGAGTCGATCGCGCGGCGGACCCGGCGGTTCCACTTCTTCTTGCCGACCTTCTTCAGGGCCTTCTTCCCGAGCTCCTCCTCGTAGGTCCTCTCGTTCCAGCCGGCGTGGTGGGCGAGCTGCATGTTCGGGACGAGCCGGCCGTCGATGAAGAGCGCCGAGCCGAAACCGGTGCCGAGAGTGATGACGAGCTCGACGCCCTGGCCCTTGACGGATCCCAACCCTTGAACGTCGGCGTCGTTGGCGGTGCGAACCGGCCGACCGAGCTCCTTCGTGAGCACGCGGTCCAGGTCGACGCCGATCCACGCCTCGTGCAGGTTGGCGGCGGTCTCGACGACGCCCTTGCGCACGACGCCGGGAAAGCCGACGGAGACCCGGTCGAACTCGCCTTGCTGTTTCGCGAGTGAGAGGATCGCCTTGACCACGGCCGCGGGTGTGGCAGGGCGAGGCGTATCCACCCGCAGGCGCTCGGTCAAGGCCTTGCCGTCCGTGCCGACGACGAGCGTCTTGATGCCGCTGCCGCCGATGTCGATGCAGAGGGTCCGCGGGTTCTCGCCCTCAGCCATCCTAGTGGCCCTCCTTCTTCTCCACGTGCCCTCCGAACTCGTAGCGCATGGCCGAGAGGAGCTTGTTGGCGAAGTCGGCCTCTCCCCGCGAGGCGAAACGCTCGTAGAGGGCGGCGGTCAGGACCTCCGCCGGCGCGCCCTCGTCGATGGCGGCCAGGATCGTCCAGCGGCCCTCGCCGGAGTCCGAGACCCGGCCCGAGAAGTCTTCGAGCGAGGGCGACTTCAGGAGCGCGATCGCGGTCAGGTCGAGGAGCCACGAGGCGATCACGCTGCCGCGGCGCCAGACCTCGGCGACATCCGGCAGGTTCAGGTCGTACTGGTAGTGCTCGGGGTGGCGCAGGGGAGTCGTCTCGGCGTCCACCGTGCGGGCGGTCTTCCCGACGTTGGCGTGCTTCAGGATGTTCAGGCCCTCGGCGTAAGCGGCCATGATTCCGTACTCGATCCCGTTGTGGACCATCTTGACGAAGTGGCCGGCTCCGGAGGGCCCGCAGTGCAGGTATCCCTCCTCGGCCGTGCCACCGGCTTTCTCGCGGCCCGGTGTGCGCGGGATGTCGCCCCGCCCCGGGGCGATCGTCTTGAAGATCGGGTCGAGGCGCTCCACGGCCTCCTTGTCGCCGCCGATCATCATGCAGTAGCCGCGCTCGAGGCCCCAGACGCCGCCGCTCGTGCCGACGTCCACGTAATGGATTCCCTTGGCGCGCAGTTCCTGCTGACGGCGGATGTCATCGATGTAGTACGAGTTTCCGCCGTCGATGATCGTGTCGTCCTTCTGCATCGCGGGGGCGAGCTCCGCCACCGTGCCGTCCACGGCCGCGGCCGGGACCATCAGCCACGCCGCGCGCGGCGGTTTGAGCTTCGAGACGAAGTCCTCGAGCGAAGAGGCGCCGACCGCGCCCTCACCCCCGAGCTGCTTGACCGCTGAGGCGCTGCGGTCGTAGACGACGCACTGGTGTCCGTTCTTCATGAGACGCCGCACCATGTTGGCGCCCATGCGGCCGAGGCCGATCATCCCGAGCTGCATTCGCTCCTCCTCGTGGTCGGCAGGGTGGATCGGAGCATATCTGACCACGGCTCTCGCCTCGTGGCCTCATGCCGTTCCTGGCGCCCTGCTAGAAACTGACGGCGATCGAGGAGACGACGGTCGGTGTTTCCCAGCCGGGATTGAAGACGTAGACGTTGAGTTTCAGGCTCTTGTACTTGAAGCCAACGAAGAAGCCCCGCTGCAAGTCGAGGCCGGTTTGGTACAGGCGGGTTCGCTGCGACGCAATGCCGATGGTCAACCAGTCGAGCGGCGAGTAGCCGAGCTGCGCCCAGTTGTAGAAGAAGTTGTTGGCGGAGTCCTCGACGTCGAAGACGTACTCGCCCTCGCTGTAGAACTCGAAGCGGCCATAGGAGAGGGTGAGCTCGTATCCCGGCGCGACCCCTCGCGTGTCGCCGAAGACGCCGCCCGCCATGAGCGTCGCGTCGAGCCGCAGCTTTTCCCCGGCGCCCAGGTTCCAGCCGACCCAGACCGAGGCCGCCTTCGGGCCCTCGTAATTGTAGCGGCTCTCCAGGTGCAGGGCCCCCCGGTCGGCCATGACCGTGGGCTGGGCGTAGTGGTGGTCCTCGGGCGGGAAGTAGCCATAGACGCTGGCATTGAACTCCCAGCCGGGCGGCTTCTCGGCCGCAGGCTCGGCAGGGACTTCCTGGGCCGCGGCCACGGCGGCATGGAGGACGAGCAGCGCCGCGAGCGCGAGCCGAACCGGCGCGTTCATCCTCCGAGCGCGATCGTCAGGGCGACGAGCGCGGCTCCGATGCCGACCATGACGAGGCCGAACCGCCAGGGGTGGCCGCCCGAATACTTCGCCAGCTTGTAGCCGCCCAGGAAGAGCAGGGCGATCGCGATCGCGTTGGAGACGCGCAGCGCCCGCATCGGGTCGCTCATCAGAAGGAAGGGGATGACGACCGGGAAGGTCGAAAGAAAAACAAAGAGAAATACCCCGAGTGCTCCGCGAAAGTCGTCTTTGTCGAAGAAGATGCGCTTCGGAGGTTCGGGCAATGTGGCCAGCCGCTCCCGCAGCGTTTCGAGGTCTCCCGGGCGCAGCACCGAGACGAGGACCGGCGGCAGCGCATCGGCGATCAGAGAGTGCGCCTTCGCGGGATCGGCGGTTTCGCGCAGACGCCGCAGCACGAGGATGCCGTGCCCTCTCTGGCCGACGGAGATCATGACGTAGAAGAACGCGTCGATGATCCCCCAGGCGAGGTTGCAGCCGAGCGCGGCGATCAGCATGGTCCGGACTTCGTTGTGGCCGCTCGAAGAGGCCGAGAGGGAACCCGTGATCGAAAGGACCATGATCAGACCGAATAGGATTTCGGAAATCCTTTCGATGGGATCGAGCGCCCGGCCGCTTTCCGTCTTGCCGTCGGACTTTTCGCGGCTTTCCGGGGTCATGGCGGGTCTCCTGCTAATTGGGGAACAGGTATGCCGTCACGGCGAAGATCGCGTAAACCGCGAGAAGCTGGACTCCCGCGTACCAGGCGGAGCGTCCGCCCGAGACCACGAAGGAGACCGTCAGCGTGGTGAGCAGGACGAGGATCACCTGGCCGGGGCCGAAGTTCAGGTCCATCGGCGTCGGCGCCACGAAGTAGCTGAGGATCACGAGAACCGGGGCCACGAAGAGGGCGATCTGTGACGAGCTGCCCATGGCGACGCCGACGGCGAGATCCACGCGATTCTTGCGGGCCGCCGCGAAGGCGGTGGTCATCTCGGCAGCGCCGCCGACCAGCGACACGACGACGAACCCGACGAATGCCTTCGTCATCCCGAGGCTCGTGGCCGCCTGCTGCACCGACTCCACGAAGATCTCGCTGACCACGGCGATGCCGAGTGTCGCCAGGGCGAGCGCGCCAAGGGCGATCGGAAGGGGCCACGGCGTCTCTTCGTGCTCCTCGCCCCCCACGCTCGCGAAGACGTCGCGATGGGTCTTCAGCGAGAAGACCAGGCTGAGCGCGTACGTGACCAGGAGAATGCAGGCGATGCCGAGGGAAAGGGAAGGCATGTAAGAGGCGAACCTTTCCGGGTCCACGCGGGAGACCGCGGACGGGACGACGAGGGCGACCGTCGCGAGCAGGAGCATTCCGGCCTGCGTGCGCGCGTTGGCCGGGTTGAATTCCTGCTTGTGATGCTTGAGGCCCCCGAGCAGGAACGCACCGCCGAGCATGAAGAGGCTGTTGGTGACGATGGCCCCGACCATCGACGCCTTCACGAGGTCGAGCATCCCGGCGCGCAGCGCCGTGATGGCGATGACGAGTTCGGTCAAGTTGCCGAGCGTCGCGTTCAAGAGCCCGCCGATGGCGTCTCCGGTCTTCGCGGCCACGCTCTCGGTCGCCTGGGAGAGGAGCGCGGCGAGCGGAATGATCGCCGCGACCGAGAGGAGGAAGAGGGCCGTGTGGGACTCGGGGCGCATCTTCTCGGCGACGATCACCACCGGCACGAACACCAGGAGCCAGTAAAGAGGGTTCTTTCGGAGGTCGGCTAATACATGGCTCACGCGTGTTCTCCTCGAAGGGGTCTCATGCGGCGAGACCATAACAGCTCTGCACCGTCCTTGGGGCTAGAGCTCCTGAATCCCGAGCCGGTACTACTTCTTTGGCGCCCCTTCGACCTCGATCGCGTACGCCTCGACGCAGGTGAGGTCGACCGTGTCCCCGACGCTGATGCCCTCGAGATCGTCCGCTGCATCGCCATCACGCCTCCGCAAACTGAACCACGACCTTGATGTCGTCCGGCTGCCGCTTCAGGGCTCGCGGGAACGCCTCCGGCGGCTCGCGGCGCGTGACGAGGCGTGCGAGCCACTCGTGGTCCGCCTGCGCCAGGACTTGCCCCGCCTTGTACCAGTGCCGCTTGTTCGCGTTGACGCTGCCGATCACGACGTTGTTCTTGAGCACGGCCGCCGCCGCGACGTCCGCCACGGCGGGGCTCTCCGTGGATCCCCCGGTCCCGATGCCCGTGAGGCAAACGACTCCTCCCGCACCGAGCCCCCGGATGGACTCGTTGATGACCTGTCCGACCCCGGTGCACTCGATGACGATGTCGGGCTCTAGCCCCAAGTCCGCGACGGCCGTCGCGTGATAGGTGGCGCCCAGGGCCCGCACGAGCTCCGGCTTGGGTCCCGTCTTGTTCCGGTCGAGGACGTGGACCTCGAGGCCGCGCTGCTTTCCAATGAGGGCGGCGAGCAGGCCGATCGGCCCCGCGCCGGTCACGAGCACGGTCCGCGGCTCCCAGAAGGCGCGCCGGCCGACCGCGAGGACGTGCTCCCACGCCTTGGCGACGACGGTCGTGGGCTCGAGCAGCACGCCCAGGAGACCGAGAGATCGGTCGACCTTCAGGGCGTACTCGGGCTCGATCCGCCAGAGCCCGGACATGAACCCGTCGATCTCCTTGATGCCGCGCTCGGTGTACTGGCCGTTGCGGCACATGTCCCACTCGCCGACGGCACAGTTGGGGCAGGGCAGGGGGTCGGGGCGCCGCACGATGCCGACCACGAGATCGCCCTTCTTGAGCGCGCCGCTCGGGCCCGGATCCGCCACCCGGCCGAGCGATTCGTGCCCGAGCACCAGGCGCGTCTTGCCCGGAGGGGCCCAGCCGTACTTGCCCTCCGCGATTTCGACGTCGGTCCCGCACACGCCGACCGCGACGGCTTCCACGAGCACCGATCCGCCGCTCGCGTCTGGCTCCGGGATCTCCTCCAGGCGGGCCGTCCCGGGCTTGTGCGGTTCCACGGTAATGGCCTTCATGTCCGTTCTCCTCTCGGAATCACTTTGCCGCGTTGGCGCCCTTCACCCGCGTCCGGACACCGTACAGGCCGGTGCTCGCCGTGATGAAGAGCGTCTGCCGATCACTACCGCAGAAGCCGACGTTGGCCGTCCAGCGCTCGTCCGGCACGCGGATTCGCTCGACCTGCCGGCCCGTCTTGTCGAACACCATGACCCCTTCGCCCGTCAGGTAGAGATTTCCTTCGTTGTCCAGCGTCATGCCGTCCGAGCCGTGCTCGGTGACCACGGTCTTGCGGGCGAGGCTGCCGTCTTTCGCGATGTCGTACCGGAAGGTCCTTCCCGCGCCGATGTCCGCCACGTAGAGCGTCTTCCCATCGGGCGTGCCGATGATGCCGTTGGGTTGCTCGAGGTCCTCCGCCACGCGCACGAGCCGCCGGCGGTCGGCGGACAGAAAGTAGACGTGCTGGCCGTCCTGAGGCATCGTGTCGTGCGTCCACCAGGTCCGCTTGTAGAACGGGTCGGTGAAGTAGAGGGCGCCGTCCGGCCGCACCCAGACGTCGTTCGGGCCGTTCAACGGCTTGTGCGCGTATTCGCCGAGGATCACGGTCACGGTGCCGTCCGGCGCGATGGACCACAGGCCGTTCTTCTCGTCCGCGCAGGCGATCAGGTCGCCCCCGGGGGCGAAGTACAGGCCGTTGGCGCGGCCCGCCGGCTGCAGGAAGGTGGAGAGCTGGCCCTCCGCGCTCCACTTCAGGATGCGGTCGTTGGGCTGGTCGGTGAAGAAGAGGTTGCCCTTTGCATCGCAGGTCGGGCCCTCGGTGAACTCGAAGCCGCCGGCCAGCTTCTGGACCGAGGCACCGGGGGCGACCACGCTGTCCCCGGCGCCGGCCTGGCAGGCGGCCAGGCACAATGCCAGACCCAGCACGACGGCATTCATGCCGCGCCTTCTCATCGTCGCCTCGCCTGCCCGTTGCCTCTACGCCCGTCTCTTTTCTTTGCGGGCGAAGTAGAGGTACGCGCCCACGGAGAGCGCGTTGGTCACGATTCCGACCATGTTCCACACGATCACCGGCCGCGAGGCAATCAACAGGCCGTAATAGACCCAGGCGAATTGAAAGACGCACATGATCCCCGCCATCCTCGGATTCATGCCCTCGCTCGAGCGGCGCTTGAGCATGGCGATCAGATCCGGCAGAGCGGCGAAGGTCGTTCCGAAGCCTGCGACGAAACCGATGACCTCGGACCGTTCAAGGGTGGGGAGGAGCAGGCTCTTGGTGTCGTGGATGCCGAGGCTCTCGCAGCCCTGGAGCGCGATCACGCTCGGCAGGAGAACGCCGAGGGACAGTCTGTCGACCCAGCTGCTTTTCATCGGGACACCCTCTTTGTGGTCGCTCACAACGCGCGCTCCTCGAAGAGGTGGCATTGCCAGGGCGCCAGATCGACGTACACGCCGGCGTCCCGCATCTCGTCCCCGTTGCGGTCGTAGCTCGAGCCGGTCAGGACATCCTTCAGACGCCACTGCCTTCCTCGGAGCTCATCCCACGGCACGTGCACCCGCGCCTGGGCGGCCTCCCGCCCGTAATTGATGACGACGAGGTAGCGCTCGTCTCCCTTGACCCAGCACCAGGCAAGAAGATTCAAACAACTCTGGTTGTCGGGCCAGCCGCTCCGCTCGCACAGACGCCAGGCGCCGTTGCGAAAGACGTCGCGGCTGGTCGCCTTCAGCAGGCACCCGTAGAAGGCGGCGAGGTCCTGGTCGAGCGGCTCGTCGGGGCGGCGCCCCAGGAAGACGGGCAGCCTGACCTTCCGGCCCTCGAACTGCCCTTCGTGAAGCAGCCTGGCCCCGGGAAGCGTGAGGATCGCGACGGCGGCCGCCCTCCCTTTGTCGCCGGAGAACGTCGCGGCGGCCCTGGGCTCGTCGTGGTTCTCGATGAATCGCACCATCCTGTCTTGGTAGGAAGGATCGGCCAGGAGATGCTGGCGCACGCTCTCGGCGTCTCCGTGCTCCATCCGGTCGTAGAGCTTCTTGTCGTAGCAGTAATCGAAACCCTGCTGCTGGAGCTCCCACTCGAGGTCCCAGTAGGCCTCCGCCAGGAACCGGAACTCCGGATGCCTGCCTTTGATCGCCGCGATCGTCGTCGCCCAGTATTCGTCGGGCGGCTTCGGGCCCGCACGAGTCCCCCAGGTGCGCTCGACGATCGCGTTCAGCATGAGCATCGCCATGTCGCACCGGATGCCGTCGCACTGTCCGGCGATCTCCGAGATCGTCTCGACCACCGCCTGCCGGAGCCCCGGCTGGAAGGCGTTCAACTGGAGCACGTCCGGCCACGCCGGGAAGTAGGGATCCCGGCCGCGCGCGAACACCGTCCCGCCCGCCTCGACGAACGACGCCGGATCGTTCCGGGAATCGTCGGCGCTTCCCCGGACGAAGTAATCGGGATGCTCGCCGACCCACGGATGGTCGGGCGCCACGTGATTGGGGACGAAATCGAGGATCAGCCGCAGGCCGCGCTCGCGCAGCATGCGCCGCGCCGCGGCAAGCCCTTTCGGCCCGCCGAGACGCTCGTCGACGACGTACCGGCGCACGCAGTACGGCGACCCGACGTTGTCCTTCGCCGAGAAGTCGGGGAGCGCTTTCCGGAAATCCTCGAGAAGCCCCGCGTTGTGCATCGAGATCTCGATGCCGGCGGGGCTCCGCTCCCAGACTCCCATGAACCACACGGCGTCGAAGCCGGGAGCGGCCAGGGCATCCAACTCCTGCTTCGGAACCGTGGCGAGGTCCACGGGCCTTCCGTACTTCCGGCCGAGCTCATTGAGCCACACCCACGTGTTGATCTCGAAGATGACGGGATATCTCGGCCACGGGTCCATCTGTCTCTCCGCGATCTCAGGAAACGTTCTGCGGTTCACGAGCTCGCCCGCCTTCGAACGCAGCCTCCTTGCCCGCCTCCAGAATTCGCTTGGGGTCCAGGAGTCCGTAGAGCTGGATGAGCTTGGCCACGAGTCCGGTCCAGCCGGTCTGATGGCTGGCGCCGAGTCCCGCGCCGTTGTCGCCGTGGAAGTACTCGTGGAAGAGGATGTAGTCGCGGAAGTGGGGATCGGTCTGGAACTTTTCCATGCCGCCGTAAACCGGGCGGCGGCCTTGTGCGTCGCGGGTGAAGGTCCTGATGAGCCGGTCGGCGATCTCCTTGCTCACCTCGAAGAGGTTCATCATCTTCCCCGACCCCGTCGGGCATTCGATCTTGAAGTTGTCGCCGTAGTACAGGTAGAAGTTCAGCAGCGCCCGGATGATCATCGCGTTTACCGGCATCCAGACCGGCCCCCGCCAGTTGGAGTTGCCGCCGAACATGCCCGTGTTCGACTCGGCCGGCAGGTAGTCCACCCGGAACTCCTGGCCGCCGACGTTCAGGACGTAGGGGTTCTTCTCGTGGAACTTGGAGATCGACCGGATGCCGTGAGGACCCAGGAACTCGTTCTCGTCGAGCATCTTCGTCAGGATCCTGCTGAGCTTCTCCGGATTGAGGAGCGCAATCAACCCCCGCTCGGCGACCCCATAATGCCCGGGGCCTGTGGGGTGGATGGTCTTCAGGAGCTCGGGAACCCGGCTCCAGCGTTTAGAGATCTGGGCCATTGCGCGCGGAACGACTTCCCGCTGCCCCTTTTCGATCACCGTGGTCGCGCACAGCGGCAGGAGCCCCACCAGGGAGCGCACCTTGAGCCGCGTGGCGCTTCCGTCGGGGAGCCGCAGCAGGTCGTAATAGAAGCCGTCCTCCTCGTCCCACATGCCCTCCGCCCCGGGCCGGTTCATGGCCGCGGCGATGTAGTAGAAGTGCTCCATGAACTTGAAGACCATGTCCTGGTAGGTGGGGTCGTGGACGGCGAGATCAGTTGCGAGCTCCAGCATGTTCTGGCTGAAAAGAGCCATCCACGCGGTGCCGTCCGCCTGCTCGAGATTGCCGCCGGTGGGAAGCGGGGCGCTGCGATCGAAGACGCCGATGTTGTCGAGTCCGAGGAACCCTCCCTCGAAGACGTTCTTTCCGAAGCGGTCCTTGCGGTTGACCCACCAGGTGAAGTTCAGCAGAAGCTTGTTGAAAGTCGACTTGAGAAAGTCCGGGTCCAATTCTCCGCGCAGGGCCTGCTCGGTGCGGTGCATGAAGAGTGTCGCCCAGGCGTGGACCGGCGGGTTCACGTCGCTGAAGTTCCACTCGTAGGCGGGCATCTGGCCGTTGGGGTGCAGGTAGGAGCCGCGGAGCATCAGCTGCATCTGCTCCTTGGCGAAGTCCGGGTCCACGATCGACAGCGGCAGCGTGTGGAACGCCAGGTCCCAGGCCGCGTACCAGGGGTACTCCCACTTGTCGGGCATGGAGATGATGTCCTCGTTCAGCATGTGGAACCACTCGGAGTTCCGGGCATTTCGATATCCCGCATGGAGGGGGTTGGAGTTGTGCTCGTCTAACCAGTTGTCGCCGTCAAAGAAGAAGAACTGCTTGCTCCAGAGCATGCCGCCGATGGCCTGGCGCATCACATTGGCCTCGTCTTGGCTCACGGATGGCGGCGTGACCGACTTGTAGAACTCGTCGGCTTCGCGGAGCCTGTCGGCGAAGAGGTCGTCAAACGGCTTGCCGAAGGGTTTGCCCTTCTGGTCGGTTGACGCTTTGGAGAGTCGCAGGCGAATGACGGCGCTCTGACCGGCGGCGACCTTAACCGTGTAGTGTGCCGAGACCTTGGTGCCCTTCTTGTCGGGGTTGACGGCGCCTTGGTTGCCCTTCACCACGCAGTCGTTGATGCCATCCTTGACGTGGGGGCTCTCGTTCGGTTGCCCGAAAAGCAGCGTGTGGTTCGTTTCGTTCTCGGTGAAGAGGAGCGGCACTTCCCCTTCGCAGGAGAGGATGAACTCGCCCAGCAGCGGATGCGTCGCCGCGACCGCGCTCGTGCCCGGCGCGGCCTTGATCTGCGCGAGGTTGGGCTTTTTGGGAGCTCGGTTCGACTCCGCGATCCACTGCGACCAGTCGTTCCGGAACCACAGCGTCGGCAGGACATGGAGGTCGGCCGCGTCCGGTCCCCGGTTGGCCGCCGTGATCTTCACGAGGATGTCTTCCGCGCCGCCCTTGGCGTACTCGACGAAGACGTCGAAGTACCGGTTGTCGTTGAAGACGCCGGTGTCGAGCAGCTCGTACTCCATCTCGTTGCGCGTCCGCCTGTGATTGGTCATCACGAGGTCCGCGTATGGATAGGCCGCCTGCGGGTACTTGTAGAGGGACTTCATGTACGAGTGGGTGGGCGTCGAGTCCAGGTAGAAGTAGTACTCCTTGACGTCCTCGCCGTGGTTTCCCTCGCTGTTGGTCAATCCGAAGAGGCGCTCCTTGAGAATGGGATCCTTCCCGTTCCAGAGGGCGAGCGCGAAACAGAGGTGCTGTTTGTCGTCGGAGATGCCGGCGATGCCGTCCTCGCCCCAGCGGTAGGCGCGCGAGCGGGCCTGGTCGTGGGTGAAGAAATTCCAGGCGTCACCGTTCTCGCTGTAGTCCTCGCGGACCGTTCCCCACTGGCGCTCGCTGAGGTAGGGCCCCCATTTCTTCCAGTCGACCTTCCGTTCGCGGGCCTCGTCGAGTCTGAGTTGTTCTGCCGTCTTCATGGGAACCCTCCTGTCGCCACCTGGCCCTCACCCGTTCGCCAGAGCCGAAGCACGCCCGCGCCGCCCCAGCAGAGTGCAGCTGCACTAAAACGAGGCGGGCGTACTGGCTCGACCTGTCTGAGCGCTACCCGAGCCGTTTCGTGGTCGCCTGCAGCGCCGAAGCCTCGGGGAGCTTGTCCCCGGTGACCTTCTTCCAGCGTTCCTCGACCAGTTCCTTCGCCGCCTGTTCCAGGAACTCCGGTGCCGCCCACTCCTCCACGTCGAAGTCGTTCTTGATGTAGCCGTGGCTCACCATGAAGTCCTTCCCGATCTCCACGGAGACCAGGTTCTGGGGCGACAGGTTCGGCACCATGTCGACGTGCTCGATGGCCCTGTACGTCGCCTCGAGGTCCAGGTAGAAGGTCTGCTTGTCGAGAATTGCCGCCGCGGCGTGCTTGTGCTCGTTGGCCCAGCGCCCGACCTTGATCATGCCCTTCAGGTAGGTGACGACGAGCTCGGGATGCTTCTCGGCCATCACGTCGGAGCAGGTGATGACGGCAGGGATGTTGGCCGCCTGCAGGGTCCAGTCCGGATAGCGGGAGAGGTCCTCGATCGCCTTGAGCTTGCCGGTCGCCTCCTGGAGGCCCTGAAAGACGGCGCTCTGCGTGTAGATCGCGTCGACCTTGCCATCGATCAGCGCTTTCTCCAGCGGACGGAAGGCCAGGTCGCGCTTGTGGTCCCGCTTGAGCCAGAGTTCCGACGGGTTCTCCATCGGCTCCAGCATCTCGGCCTTGTCGTACCAGTCATCCGGGTAGGGGAATTCCACGATCTGCACGTCCTTGCGCGTCATCCCGTTCAAACGTAGCATCAGCTCGATGCCCTGCTCCTCCTGGATGCGCCACCAGTCGTTCTTGATCGTGTTCATGCTTTTCGAGAGGCCGACCTTCTTGCCCTTCAGGTCGGTCATCCGGTAGACGTCGTCCCGGGAGCGCACCATCACGCACCCGCCTTCGCGCGGCACGTGCGTAGTACCCAGGAGTCGGGTCCTTCGGATGTCCGCGTGAACGTGGACAGGGGGAAACAGCCCGCCGAAGCGGATCAAGTTGTCGAGGTTGTGGATGTAGTGGGGGTACCAGTCGTTCTCACGGCGGGAACGAAAGTAGGCGTACTGGACGCCGATCTTCTTGTATTCCTCCCGGGTCCATCCCAGCTCATGGTCCACGTTGCTGGCGGACACGGCCGGACAGTTGGTATAGAAGACTTCCTTCCAGTTCAAAGGCACCGTGCTGAATTTCTTGTCTGTGGTCTTCGGCCGTTCTTCGATCGCGGTCGTCATTTCTGGCTCCTTTCGAGAGGTTGGTGCTTGCTTCTGAATTCAGGGGGCCGGGCAAATGGAAGATCTTCATAGGGATCTCAATCGAAGGGCCCGCCGCTGAAAGCGATGCTCCCGAACATCAGAAGGCCGAGCATCGCGATGAGGCAGCCCACGATGAACGCCAGGCCCCAGGGCTTGTAGGGCCGGCCGGGATTCAACGTCTTCACGTAGGTCCAGTACTCGGCGCACGCGACGATGAGGGCAAACGTCCCGATGCCGACGAGCGTCAGGCCCAGGTTGCGCGGGGCCTGCGGCCGGAGTGTGAGCAGCTTGCTCTGCTCGCGAAGGACTTGCAGGACCTTGTAGACGGTGAACCCGAAAGTGATCATCGAAAGGGACGTTCGGACCCAGGCCATGAGCGTTCGCTCGGCGGCCAGGCGCGTGCGGTCGAGCGCGAGGATGTCGACGGCTTTCAGCTCCGTCTCCAGCCCCCCGGCAGCTTTTTCGGGAACGGACTCCTTCGCCTCCGTCACGGAGCCTTCTCCACGGCCGGGTTCAGCTTGCCCTTCTCGTTCGTCGCGGACGGCTCGGCGGTTTCCGGAACCGGCCACACGCGTGACATGAGCCAGCTGACCGTGACGCCGACGAGGCAGCCGAAGACAACCTCGGCCACCTTGAGAAGGGCGGCATGGAAGCCGGCGGCGGCCGATTCCTTCGACAGCCCCGTCGCGATGACGAGCGCCGCGGTGATCGGGGCCTGCCGCCACATCGTCGTGATGCGCAGCCAGTACGACGAGATCAGCACGGTCGCGGCCAGCGCGAGCGGCAGCTTCCACGGGGTAAAGCCGACGACCATGAACAGGAGGCCGACGGCGGCGCCGACGCAGACGTTGATGAGACGGTTCCGGATCATCTTCTTCGCCACGTCTACCTGCGGGTCGGTCGACGCGATCATCGCCGCGATGGCCCAGATCGGGCTCACGTCGAACCGGCTCAGCACGATCCACACGATCGTCGAACCGACGAACACGTTGGCCGCGAAGCGCCAGGCGATAGCGCCCTGGTGCGGATAGCTCGGGCCGGTCGCCATCAAGGCCTCAAAGCGAGCTCTTTCACTGAGGCTGCTGCTCTAATGCTGCCGGCGCTGCCGGCAGGCTGCTTTGCTTTCTCGCCGCGCGCCGGCGCGGCTTGCGCTTCGCCTTGGCCTTGAACTTGTCCATCGCCGTCCGGGTCTTCGTCTCCTGTTTCGTGCCGAGATCGACGCCTTGCTTTTCGAGGTATTCTCGGAATTCGACGCCGGCCTGGAAGGCCTCGGCGGGCACGCTCTTGGTGGAAAGCTCGAGGATGTGCTTGCCGTCCTGCCAGAGCCAGAGCTCGACCGTGACGCCCCGTTTGAACTCCTTCGGCCGGTGCTTGGCCCGGAGCGTGAGGATCGGGCCCTGGATCAGGAGCGAGTTCATGGGGATGTCCTTGGGGGCGTGGGCGTCGTAGAAGGCTCGCTGTTCCTTGGAGAACAGCGAGCGGATCGTCTGCGTGCCGTTGGTGACCTCGAGCACTTCCTCGCCGGTGGCCTCGCCCTTGTACGACGCCGAGCACACGAATTTTCCGTCCGGCATGGCGTCGACCTCGACCTTGAAGGCGTCGGAGCGCTTGAGCTCGGCGTCGATCCCGGCCGGATCGACGGGACGCACCTTGACCACCGTGTCGGCGGTGCCCCCCTGGATGCGCCGGGCCCGGACGATGATCCCGGCCCGGTTCAGGGCATGGTCGGCCGTGTCGAAGAAGTACACGTGCCGCGGCTGCGCCTCGACCGGGTCGATGCCCATGCCCAGGACCGTGCGCTGGTGCGCGGCCATGGGCACCGACACCTTGATCTCGATGCTTTTGGCGTTCCGAACCAGGTGGAGGAGCTTCTTCAGGTCCTGAGCCGGGAGGCTCCGAACCACCGAACCGGCATTGCTGGGGAATCTCGAAGTGGCCATGTGTCAATCCCTCCTCCGGCTCGAGAGCCGATAACGAACATGTTCGGGGCCGCTTCTCACGCGGGGACCTTCTGTTGTTTGTCCGCGATCTCCCCGCTGCTGGCCGCCCGGCCGGCCCGGGCGGCGAATATCTTCGCCGCAATCACCGCGAAGCCCACCATCATCGGGATACCGAGCGTGACCATGACGATCGCGTCCTGCTCCACGCCCTTTGCGACGAAGAGGGGTGCCAGGGCCGAGCCGCAGTTGCGCGTGCAGATCCCGAGGGACACGACGCTCTTCTGACTCGGGGGCATGCCGAAGCCGAACAGATACGACGCGGCTGTGATCACCGTGAAGAAGATGACCTGTGTCCCTATCGCATAACTTCCGACTGAACCGATGAAGCCCTTGCCGTAGATGAGGACGATAAGGATCAGCATCAGAAGGGTGTCGATGCCGGTGACCTTCTTGACGAAGGGCTGGATGCGGGTCGCGGTGGCCTCCCAGACGTTCTGGAAGATCACGCCGATCACCAGGGGGATCACCACGAGAAACAGCAGCGGCTTGGCGACCGCCCAGGCACTGACGGTCAGACCCTTGACCATCAGCGGAACCATGATCGGCATGTAGATCACGGTGGTGGCCGATGCCAGGAGGATGAAGGTGGCCGCGTAGTTCAGGTCCCCGTGAGCCTTCTCCGTCATCATCGGAAGGAGCGGGGCACAGGGCGCGAGGGCCAGAAGGATCAGGCCCATCGCGTAGGCCGGCGTGAGCGGCATGACCAGGGTGAGCCCGTAGGCCAGGGCCGGACACAGGACGAACGCCCAGAGCAGGCTCAGCGTCACGAAGCGCACGTCCTTGAGTCCCTTCAGCGCCGCCTTCAGATTCAGGCGCAACCCCAGATCCAGGAGGTTGCCCACCATGAAAATGAAGATCGTGATCTTCAGCGGGATGAGGAGCATCTCAGTCATTTCGGTTCCCTACGCTTCCTTTTCCCAGGGCAGTCCTTCCTTCAGCCACTCCTGCATGTGGCCGTCGAGCAGCGTCGTGTTGCGGTAGCCGCGGAGCGCCAGGGCCTTGCTGGTCAGCCAGGCGCGCTGGCCGTGCATGCAGGCGACCACCATCTCGCGGTTCCGGTCGTCCGGGAGGGGCGCCGCGTTGAACAGGATCTTCCAGAAAGGAGCATTCACGGCACCCGGAATGTGGCCGCGCTTGAACTCGATCGGGCTGCGCGCGTCCACGACCACCGGGGCGTTGTTCGACTGGATCCTCTTGAGGAGCTCAGGTCTCTTCATGGCAACTCTCCCTATACGAGCGGCCGCTCACGCCGCCAGCTCTTTCTTCTTCGCCCGGTCGAGGGCCAGCAGGGCGGCCCCCACCGCGCCGACGATCATCGGCTCCTGCGGCAGGGTGACCTTCAATCCCCCGAGTTTCTGCTCGATCTTGCTCACCAGCCCGACGTTCCTGCCGATGCCGCCCGTGATCGCGAACTTGTCCGCGATGCCGACCTTCTTGACCAGCGCCATCACCCGCGTCGCGATGGCCTCGTGCAGCCCGGCCAGGATGTCCTCCTTGGCCTCGCCTTCCTTCCGCATAGCGACCGCCGCCCCCCGGCCGAAGGCCGCGCAGGTCGTGCTGAACGGCAGGACCTTCGCGCTCTTCAGGGAGAGCGGACCGATCTCGGGCAGGGGAACGTGCAGCACTTCCGCGACGATTTCCATGAAGCGGCCGGTGCCGGCGGCGCACTTGTCGTTCATCGCGAAGTCGGCGACCTCGCCCTTCGCGCCGACCCGGATGCCCTTGGTGTCCTGTCCGCCGACGTCGAGGATGGTGGAGACCCCGGGCACGAACCACTGCGCTCCGCGGCAGTGGCAGGTAATCTCCGTGACGTTACCGTGGGCAAACGGCACGATGGCGCGCCCGTAACCGGTAGAGACGATGAACGCCATGTCCTCGATCTTCAGGTGATCCACCTTCGTCTCGGGCAGCGGCATCCGGTACTCGCCCCATTTGCCCGTGCGGCGGTGAACGGCCGCATCCACCACCGCCTGGGCCGTCTTGACGATGTTGGGCCCCGTCTCGATTGTGCCGTAGGTCAGCAACTTCCCGTCTTCCAGGATCACGCACTTCGAGCTGCGCGAACCGATGTCGATTCCCATGGTCAGCATGGCGCACCCGCTTCCCGCTCCATCTGGCGGGCAAATACCGCCGCGCCCAGAGCCCGGACGTACTGCGGCTGCTTGGGCACCAGCGCCGGTTTGCCCAGGTGGGCCTCGATCGCCTTGACGACACCCGCGTTCCGGATCACCCCTCCGCAGAGAAGCAATTCGGAGGGCACGCCGACCTTCTTGACCATTCCCCAGAGGCCGTCGGCGATGGACCGGTTGACGCCCGCGAGCACATCGGGAACCGGCACCGGCGGGTCCTTGTGGATGAAGGACAGGATCTCGCCCTCGGCGAAGACGACGCACCGGCTGGACACGGTCTGCGGAGCGGTGGCCTGCAGCGACATCGCGCCCATCTCGGCCATCGGGATTTCCAGCATGCGGCTCACGATGTCCAGCAGCGCCCCCGAGGACACCGCACAACGTTCGTTCTTCGCCGAGTCCTCGACCTGGCCATCGGCCGACATCCGGATGGCCATCGAGCTGTCGGCGCCGACGTACAGGACCGTCCGCGCCTGCGGAAAGCGAAAGTGGGCTCCCGCGGCGATGCAGCTGGCCGCCGAGCGCGACTTCAAGGCCGCGATGTTCACGGCCTTGGTGACGGGCACGGCGAGCGTGCCCGTCGCCACCGCGGCCTTCAGGTCCTCGCGCTTCAGTCCCGTCTGCCGCAGGGCTTCCTGGACCGCCATCCGGGCCTCGGTCTCCGCCGATTCGCCGGTCTCCAGGGAGGCGCCGCCCAGGATCTCGTCGCCTTCCAGGATCACCGCCTTGGTGTTCTGCGACCCCAGGTCGATTCCCACGACAGCCATGTTCGTTCGCCTTTCCCCGGAAAGACTCTGTTCTCGACTTACGTGGCCGCCGGGCTGGCTGCCCGGCTCTCCAGCATCTCCAGGAACGCCTCGGCACGGATCCTCATCTGTGCCCCACCCGGATGGCCGTACTCCAGGTCGAGCTCCAGGATCGGGATGTTGCGCTCCTGTAGGTGCTTCCTGAGATCGAACTTGTCCCAGCCCAGGTAGGTGCAGAAGCGCACGGCCTGCGACACGACGCCGTCGACCTTGTACTGCTCCGCCAGGTCGCCGATGAACGTGAGCCGCTCGTCGGAATTCCACGTGTGCTTGTCGACCGGGCGGCCCATCACGTAGTGCCGGGCCAGCGCCTCCATCGGCGGCAGCTTCGTGTCCACCTGCCCCCAGGCACGGCGTATGCCGATGTCCATCTCGTCCACGACCACCACAGCGTCCGTCGACTCCAGCGCGGCGATCAGCGTGGTGTTGTGCAGGTCATTGCCGATGAGCATCAGGCGCCGGGTCTTCTTGATCTCGCGGCCCGTGCGCTTGATCTCTTCGAGCAGCTGCTCCATCAGCTCGTTGAAGCGTTCACGCGGCATGCGCGCGGCAGCCTTGCTCACTTCCACGGCTTCGGCCCCGGTCACCGGAGGCCGATCGCCCTTGCGCAGCTCGTAGAGCTTCTGCATCAACTCACGCCCGCGGTTGTAGACCTTGATCGAGTCGGCGACGCGCTGGTCGGGAATCCTGCAGATCAGGTACTGCGAGAGCCGGGCCCGGAAGCCCTCCAGATCGGTCTGGTACAGCTTGACCGTCTCCTCGTCGCGCTTGCGCGGCGCGTAGATGATCTCCATGAAGGGCAGCTTTTTGTAGTACGACCACACCTCGTAGAGCCGCATGTCCTGGTCGCACATGTGGGTGGAGACATAGCCGTCCAGGAAATCGTACTTGCCGTCGAGCCCCAGCTGCCAGCAGGTGCGGATCTTGGAGCAGGAGTTCGAGTAGATGTGGGCCTCGGCCCCCTGCATCTCGACCGGCTCGTTGTCGCCGGTGACTTCGAACGGCAGCATGCCGGCCGCATGGATGATCTCTTCCGGTATGTAGGGGTTGAACCAGCCGATCGCTTTGCGACCCTTGGCCCGCCATTCCTTGACGATGACGCTCTCCGGGAACGGAGAGGTCAGCCTTTGCATTTCGTTCAAAGCCTTGAGCGGTGCGTTCATGCGACTTCCCTCCTTTCCTGGTAAGCCTCGCTGCTTTCGACCATCTCGAAGAAGCTGTCCATCTGGCTCTCGATGTCCGCCCGGCTGATGAAGGTATGGTCGAGTATGTCCGTGTGCAGCGTGAGCGTCGGCACCTTGGCCTGACGCATCAGTTCGTCCTTGATGACCGGGCCGTAGCCCGCCCCGGTCTTGCAGCCCCAGTTGTTCTGGAAGATCGCGGCATCCACTTTGAACCGGCGGGACTTGTCAGCGAGGACCGTGGCCACGTCGACGCCGGTCGAGTACTGGCAGTTGCCGGGCGCCAGCACGGTCCGGTAGGCGAGGTTGCCGAGCGGATCGTCCGGATCGAGCATCCAGTTGGCCTCGACGTTTTCATCCACGCGCCAGGTCGAGAGCATGTCGGCCACGCTGACCGCTCCGTACTTCTCCTGCATGAAGCCCATGAGCGTCGGGTCGAAGAAGGGGGTGAAGGAGCTCCACAGCACCCGGAAGCGCTCGTTCTTGGTGGCGCCGATGCCCTTGTCCACGCGCTCCTTGAGTTCGTCGCGCACCTCCGTGAGGAAGTCGATGCCGTACTGCGTGCCTGGCCAGCAGCGAATGGCCACGAGCGTCGCCGAGAAACATTCAGGGGACAGCGGACACGGGACATTGGCGACCAGCTTGTCGATCTCGAGGTGGAGCTCGGTGAGGCGGTAGGACTTGGCCACGACCTCCTTCAGACGGTCGTAGTCCATCTTCTTGCCCGTCTGCTCTTCCAGGAAGGCGATCAGCCGCTTGTACTCGTTCTTCCAGAACTCCATCGCATGAGTCGTGTACGGCGTAAAGGAGCGGTCCAGGCCGAAGCTGGGGATGCCATAGCGCCGGCCCAGCGTGTGGAACGACTTGACGTTGTCGCAGCAGGAGGCGGCGTAGAGGAACATGTCCGACTTGGGCCACTTGCCGGCGTGCATCAGGCCGTCCATGTTGCGGAAGAAGGAGCACACTTCGCCGGGCGTGCCGAGCGAGGCCGAGACGCTCATGGCCTCGGGGACCGACTCCAGCCTCGCGATGTCCGAGACGACGCCCCAGAACTCGTTGAAGACGCCCCTCACATCCATCGCCTCGAGAATCTCGAGGGGCTGCTGGGTGCCGTGGGTCGCCACCCACTTGCCTTCGTCGTGGGCCGTCGCGATCCGCTCCACGTAGCCGGAGACCGCGTCCAGGTACCTGTACGTGGACTTCATCAAGCCGGGCTGTTTCTTGACGCCTTCTTTCATCTTCTTCAGCGTCCCGCGGATGTCCTCGACCGAAAGCATTTTGTCGCTACTCATTTCGCCGCTCTCATATCGACCTTAGTTTCGTGGCATTTGTGGAAAATCAGGCCGCGCTTTGCAGCATCTCCAGGAACGCCTCGACACGGATCTTCATCTGCGCCCCCGCCGGATGGCCATACTCGAGGTCGATCTGCAGGAGCGGGATGCCGCGCTCCTGCATCTGCTTCTTGACGTCGAACTTGTCCCAGCCGTTGTAGGTGCAGAAGCGGACGTCCTGCGACACGACGCCGTCGACCTTGTACTGCTCCACCAGCTCGCCGATGAACTCGAGCCGCCCGTCGGAAACCCAGTTGTGCTTGTCGACGGGTCTGCCCAGGACGTAGTAGCGGGCCAGTGCCTCCATCGGCGGCAACTGCGTGTCCACCTGTCCCCAGGCGCGGCGAATGCCGATGTCCATCTCATCCACGACGACCACCGCATCCAGCGACTCGAGCGCCGCCATCTGATTGGCGTTGTGCAGGTCGCTGCCGATGACCAGCAGGCGCTTGGCCTTCTTGATCTCGCGCCCCGTGCTCTGGATCTCGGCGAGCAGTTGCTCCATCAGCTCGTTGAAGCGCTCGCGCGGCATGCGTACGGCCGCCTTGCTGACTTCCAGGGCCTCGGCCCCGGTCACCGGCGGCCGGTCGCGCTTGCGCAACTCGTAGAGCTCGTGCATGAGCTCGCGTCCACGGTTGTAGACCTCGATCGATTTCGCAATCTTCGCGTCGGAGAAACGGTGCCATTGGTACAGAGAGAACCGGTCCCTGAAATCCTGGAGATCGGACAGGTACAGCTGGACCGCCTCCTCGTCGCGCTTGCGCGGCGCATAGACCATGTCCATGTACGGGAGCTTGTTGTAGTACTCGAACAGGCTGTACAGCCTCTTGTCCTGGTCGCACATGCTGGAGGAGACCAGGCCGTCCAGGAATCCATACTTGCCGTCGAGCTGCAGTTGCCAGCAGGTGCGGATCTTGGAGCAGGAGTTCGAGTAGATGTAGGCCTCGGCGGCCTGCATCTGGACCGGCTCGTTGTCGCCCGTCACCTCGAACGGCAGCATCCCGGCCGCATGGATGATCTCCTCCGGCACGTAGGGGTTGAACCAGCCGATCACCTGCCCGCCCGAGGCCTTCCACTCCTTGACGGCGACACTCTCCGGGAAAGGAGAAGTCAGTCTTTGCATTTCGTTCAGAGCTTTCAGCGGCGCGTTCATGCCATCGCCCTCCGTTCCTGGTAAGCCTTGCTCCCCTCGAGCATCTCGAAGAAGCTGTCCAGCTGGCTTTCGATCTCGGCCCGGCTGACGAACGTGGAGTCGATCACGTCCACGTTGAGCGTGACCGACGGCACCTTGCAGTGATGGATCAGCTCGTCCCCGACGAGCCGGCCGAGGCCTGAAGCCTGCTTGCAGCCCCAGTTGTTGTTGAAGATCGCCCCGTCGGCCTTCAGCCGGCGCGCCTGGTCGACCACGTTCGAAGCCCAGTCCTGCGAGGAGGCGTACTGGCAATTGCCGGGTGCGAGCTGGGTCCGGTAGGCGAGGTTGCCCAGTGGATCGTCCGGATCGAGCAGCCATTTGGCCTCCCCGCGCCAGTTCGCCAGCACCTCGCCCACGGAGACCGCTCCGTACTTCTGCTGCATGAAGCCCATGAGCGTCGGGTCCCAGAACGGTGTGAAGCAGCTCCAGAGCACGCGGAAGCGCTCGTCCTTGACGGCGCCGATGCCGTTGTCGATCCGCTCCTGGAGCTCGTCGCGCAATGCCGTGAGGTAGTCCACGGCGTCCTGCGTCCCGGGCAGCAGGCGAATCGCCACCAGCACGCCGCCAAAGCACTCGGCGGACATGGGACACGGGACGTGGGCCATGAGCTTGTCGATCTCGAGAGTGAGCTCCGTGAGACGGTAGGACAGGCGCACCGTCTCTTTGAGGCGGTCGTAGTCCAGCTTCTTTCCCGTCTTCTCCTCGAGGAAGGCGATCAGGCGCTTGTGCTCGTTCTTCCAGTGCTCCAGCGCCTTGGGCGTGTACGGGAGGTAGGGCCGCTCCATGCCGAAGCTGGGGATGCCGTAGCGCCGGCCCAGCGTGTGGTACGCCTTGACGTTGTCGCACGAGGAGGTGGCGTAGAGCAGAAAGTCCGTGCGGGGCCACTTGCCGGCGTGCATCAGGCCGTCCATGTTCCGGAAGAAAGAGCAGACCTCCCCGGGCGTGCCGGTCGAGGCCGAGATGTTCAGGGCCTCGGGGACGGACTCCAGCTTCACGACGTCCGAGATGACGCCCCAGAACTCGATGAAGAGGCCCCTCACGCCCATCGCTTCGTAGATTTCGAGGGGCTGCTGGGTGCCGTGGGTCGCGACCCACTTGCCCTCGTCCTTGGCGGTGACGATCCTCTCCACGTACTTCTTGATCAGTTCCATGTACCCGACAGTGGACTTCATCAAGCCGGGCTTCTTCTTGACGCCTTCGGCGGCCTGCTTGAGGGGCCCTAACAGTTCCTCAGCCGTTATGAGGTTGCTGGTGCTGGGGCCCGTTGGTCCGGTAATCTTCTGAGGAGCGCTCATCGTCGGTTCTCCTTGACAGGTCGGTAGCCGTTCAACGAAGGCCTTGACCTGGATCCGCCTGGCCAGTTCGTGAGGGCCATGCTCATCGTTCTTCTCATCGCGATGCGTGCGGTGTTGAAAGTTGCTCGTGGAAGTCCTCTGCTTTTCGACTGGGTCCCGATCCACCCGTGACCATCACCCGCGACAACATGCCGCCGGAGATGTTCCGGGCCTTGAATCCGTTCTGCAGGAGGACCCGCGTCGCGTAGTACGCGCGCTGGGCCGACCGGCAGATGACGTGGATCTCCCGATTACGTGGGAGCTCCCCCATGCGAGCGCGGAGCTCGCCCATCGGGATGTTGACGGCGCCCGGAACGCTCTCGACGATGAGCTCCACCGGCTGACGCACGTCGAGGAGGAACGCGCCATTCAGGGAGCTCCAGTGGGCGAGCGGCATGTCCCCGCGGAGCACGTCGGCCGCGACCATCCCGGCGAAGTTGACGGCGTCCTTCGCGCTGCCGAACTGGGGGGCGTAGCAGAGCTCGGCTTCCTCGAGGTCGTAGACCGTGGCCTTCATCTGGAGGGCCACCGCGAGGGCGCTGATCCGCTTGTCCACCGCCGGACCGTCCTCGCCGATTGCCTGGGCCCCGAGGAAGCGTCCGTCCGACTTCCGGAACAGGACCTTCATCCCGATCATCTTGGCGCCCGGGTAGTACCCGGCGTGCGAGTTCGGGAAGAGGTAGATCTTTTCGAAGTCCTTGTCGCCGAGCTTCTCGAGCGTCTTCTCGTTGACCCCGGTCCAGGCGGCGGCGCCGCCGAAGAGCCCGATGATGGAAGTGCCCTGCGTCCCCCGGAAGCGGGAATCGCGCCCGGCGATGACGTCGGCGGCGATGCGGCCCTGCCGGTTCGCGGGTCCCGCGAGCGCCACGAGGCTCCATTGTCCCGTCACCCAGTCCTTGACCTCGATCGCGTCTCCGACCGCGAAGATGTCCTTGTCGCTCGTCCGCATCTGATCGTCGACGCGGATCCCTCCGCGTTCTCCGATCTCGAGCCCGGCGGCCTTCGCGAGTGTCGTGTCCGGCTTCACGCCGAGAGCGAGGATCACGACGTCGGCCGGGTACTTCTTGCCGGCCTTCGTCTGCACCTCGAGAGCGCCGCCGTCGACCTGCTTGAAGCCGGCGACGCCGTCGCCGAGCGCGAGGTGCACACCGTGCCTCTTCAGGTGCTCCTCGACGAGACGGGCGAACTCGCGGTCGAGAGGGGCGAGGACCTGGTCCAGCATCTCGAGGAGCGTCACGTCGAACCCCGCGTGGACCAGGTTCTCCGCCGTCTCGAGACCGATGAATCCGCCTCCGATCACCACCGCGTGCCGCGTCGGCCTCACGAACTGGATGCCCGAGTAGTTGGACATCCCGGCGAGGAATTCCGTCCCCTTCTCGATCCACTCCTTGATCGTCCGGGCGTCGGGCACCGTCCTGACCTGGAAGATGCCGGGCAGGTCGATCCCCGGGAGCGGCGGACGGATCGACGCCGCCCCCGGTGAGAGGACGAGCTTGTCGTACGACTCGGTCGTCACCTTGCCGCTCTGGACGTTCTTCAGGCCGACGGTCTTCTTCTTCCGGTCGATCGAGACCGCCTCGCAGTTCGTCCGCACGTCGATCGCGAACACACCGCGGAACGTCTGCTCGTTCGCGACAAGGAGGCTCGACTCCTTCGGGATCACGCCGGAGACGTGGTAGGGGAGTCCGCAGTTCGCGTACGAGACGTACGGCCCGCGCTCCACCATCAGGATTTCGACTTTCTCGTCCAACCGGCGCAGGCGCGCCGCGCACGACGCGCCGCCGGCCACTCCGCCAACGATGATGACTTTCACCTGTTACTCCTGCGCGGCAAGCGCCATCCGGTCCGGGGTGAGGTCGTAGGTCCACGGGCACCCCGAGTTCTTCCAGCCGTTACGGTTCGGCATCCCGTTGAAGACGCTTTCCGCGTCCTCCACACGGTCTCCCTCGAAGCCGTCGACGACGTTCCAGGCGTTCTTGAACCCCGCCTTGGCGAGCATGTTGACGGCGATGGCACTGCGGCCGCCGGACCGGCACATGACCAGAATGGTGTCGCTGGGCTTCGCGACTTCCTTGACCCGGGCGACGAAGTCGGGAAGGGGCTTCATGGGGAACTCTTTGTTGCCGGCGTCCCACTCCCAGGTCTGAACGGCGACGGGAATCTTCCAGGCCATGGTCGGATGGCCGACGAAGATGAATTCCTCGGGTGTGCGGACGTCGAAGATCTTCACCTTCTCGGGTGCGGCCAGCCACTTCTCGTAGGCCTCCTTCGCCGTCACGTAGAGCCCGAGCGCCGTTTGTTTCTCCTTGGGGATGTCTGCCTTGGGTTTTTTGGTCATGTCCCGCTCCTCTGTTGCTTGTCTCACACGGCCGCTGCGTTCGGGGGTGGCGTGCCTTCGCGGACGAGCTCGACCGCGGGCAGCAGGTCGGTCGCGATCGCGCGCTTGAGCACGAAGGCGTCGGCTCCGGCTTTGAGCGCCGCCCGGCGCACGGCCTGCTCGTCGTGGACGCTCAAGATGATGACCTTGAGGTCGGGACAGCGCTCCCGCACTGCCCGCAGCCAGCCTAAGCCGCTGTCCGGGGCCAGCGAGAGATCCACGACCGCCACTTCGGGCTGGAGCCGGCCCGCTGCCTCGAGCAGCGACGCCTCGTCGGCAACCATGACCACCGATCCGAACGCCGTCTCGAGCAGGCCGCGTACGCCTTCCGTCAGACCGTGGTGGCGGTCTGCCAGCAGGACACAACTCAGGGGTTTCTCCGACATCTCCAGGTCCGGTCGAAGGCTACTCGCGCCCCTGCGGATTGTGACTTCGGGAAACTACGGGGCCCGGCCCGGGAAAACTACGGGGCCTCGGGCAATGGTCGAGGGCTTTCGTGAGCACGATGTGGACTGTGTTCAGCTGCGCGTCGAGTGTCACGATCGCCACTGATGCTGGCCCGCCCTACCCACGACCTTTCCCGGCATCCCTGGTACATCCGGAGTGTGGGACGCTGCGGGTCGAGATTTACATGCCGCATCCCGAGGAGGGCTACTTCCCGTTGCCGACGTGTTGGCGGCGATCACCAGGGGACAGGCGACTTCGGCAGCTCCTCGTACCACTGCTTCGCGAAAAACGGCCGGACCTTCGTCTTCTGGGGTAGAGCGATCTCGATGCCGACGACGAGGATGCCGGATTCGATCAGGAAGGCGCCGCGCCCGAGGGTTCCGTCGTGTGCGAACTGGCCGAGAACGTGGAAGTCTCCCCCGTTCGCCTCGAGGTCGCCGACGCGCAGCGTGGCCGGAGCCGCAGTCAGCGCTGCCGATGCCGAGAAGTCGTCGAGATTCACGAGGCCCTTCGTCCACGGCGGCAGCGAGACGTCGAGCAGCGCGAGCAGCGGCCGCGCGTCCCGACAGCGCACTTGGACCCGTGCGAAGACGGTTCGGCCGACGGTGCCCGAAGGAATCTCGACGCGGCCCCACCATTCACGCAGGGGCTCCGAGCCTCCGGTGGCGTGGACGCGCGTCAGGCCGACCTTCGTTCCGGACAGGTCGTACGGCCCGCCGAGCAGGTTCCAGCGGCGCAGGGGAACGTCGACCTGCGCGTCGCCCCGGATCCGGTACCGAGGAATGCGGATGGCCGCGTCCTTGACGGCCAGCGACAGCGAGCCCTCGGCGACGCCCTGGCGCACGCCGCCCTCGAGAGCGAGGGTGGCCGCGCCGCTCTCGACGCCGACGCCCTCGGGCAGCGGGACCAGGGCTCCGAGGGACTCGAGGCGCTCCGTCCGGGCCGCGAGCTTCAGGTCGGCCGAGAAGACCTTCAGCCCCTCGGCGCCGAGCGACCGGAGGGGATCGAACGGTTTCGAGAACACCTTGACCGTCCCGGAGAGAGCCACGCCCTCCACGTTGCCGATGCGAACCGGGCCCTCCTCGAGGGACAGGGTCGTTGCATCGATCCGGGCCTGTTGAAGTGGCCGAAGGTAGAAGGCGCCTTCGACGCAGCCCTTGCCCGTGTATCGGAACCCATCGATCCACAGGCTCTCGATGCGGTCGATGACCACGTGCCGCATGTCCACGACCCAGGCCTTCGGATCCACGTAGAAGCGGTCCGCCGCCAAGCGCAGAGGAGGATCGGAGAATCCCGGAATGGGAGGCAGGAGTGCGGCGTCGGCGGCGGTCGATCCCGGCGGCAGCTTGCCGCGCAGCGCGAACGAGAGTCCCGAGCCGGAGAGCTCGCGGCAGCGCAGCGTCCGGAACGTGAGCGCGAGGAGGGAGAATTCCAGGTCGACCTGTTCGACCGTGACGGTCCACTGGGAATAGGGGTCGCTGCCGCGCAGCGTGAGGTTGTGGATCGTGACGTGGCCGAGGCGGGGCGAAGCGGCCTCTTTCCAGTCGATGAAGAACTCCTGGGGCCGGACGTTGATCGCCTTGCGCAACGCCGGGCCCGTCAGGAGGCGGCGCGTGATGGCGGGGTACGCCGCCCACAAGGCGACCGGCGCCGCGACCGCGATGATCGCCAACGCCCACAACGCCCAGCGGAGGACGCGGCGTCCGCTCATGCCGACTCGAGTCGCGCGTTCAGTGTGATCCTCGCTCGAGCGGCTTCACGAGCGGGCGGGTCGAGTCGGCCGCGGCGCCGCCGTTCGCTCGGACAAAGTTTCCCGTCGAGACTCCGCGCACGACGTCAGGGACATGAACGAGGTCTCCTACAGAACCCGATGCTGATGCTCCAGCGGAAAGGCTTGCCTGATGCGATCGGATCAATGGGGACGATGGCGAACCGACCCTGGCGAAGCCCCGCGGCTACGCACCGGACGAGTCTCCCGCGAGGGATACGGGTAGCCCGTAACCAGCGGTTCCACGAGCCTGGCGTCTTGGCCGTAGATTTCGTCGCAAAAGTGAACCTTGCCGTTCTCGTACGCGGTGGCGGTCGCGTAGACGATGAAGGCGGGCCGACAAAACAACTCGAGTAAACGACTCATGTCTCGGTCAGAGCGTGGTGGCGATCTGCCAGCAGGACACAACTCAGGGGTTTCTCGGACATCTCCAGGTTCGGTCGAAGGCTACTCGCGCCCCTGCGGATTGTGACTTCGGGAAACTACGGGGCCCGGCCCGGGAAAACTACGGGGGCTCGGATGACGATTCCGTCGGCGATTTTCAAAGTAGAATGCCGCGACGGGAGGCGTCCTCTTGAACCGAAGACAGGCCGCCCTGCTTTCCCTCGTCCTCCTCGTCCCGGTTGCCTGCAGAAGCGTCGGCCCGCCGAGCGTACCGCGGGACCGGTTCGACTACGCGAGCGCGATCTCCGAGTCGTGGAAGCAGCAGATGCTCTTAAACCTCGTCAAGCTGCGCTACGCGGACGCGCCGGTCTTCCTCGACGTCGCGTCGGTCATCGCTCAGTACTCACGCCAGGCGAACGCCGGGGTGGCTGGGACGTCTCTCGGCGCCGGAGGCACGGCGTCGATCGAGGGCGGAGCCAGCTGGGCGGACCGCCCGACGATCACCTATCAGCCGCTGACGGGCCAGCAATTCACCAAGAGTCTCCTCACGCCGATCGCTCCGGTGGCGGTGATGGACCTCGTTCAGGCCGGGTGGCCCGTGGACGCCATATTCCGGGTCGCTGTGCGCTCGATCAACGGGATCCAGGCGCAGAGCCGCGGCCGCCTGATGTCCCAGGCGGCCGATCCGAGATTCGAAAAGCTCCTGGAGGCGATGCGCCGGCTGCAGCAGAAGGGCGGCGTCTCTGTGCGGGTGGAGAAGAAGGGAAAGGAAGAGACCGTTCGCGTCGTGATCGGCCGGGGCACGGAGCCCGATCCGGACAGGCAGTTCATCCGCGAGACCCTGGGTCTCGACCCCGAGGCGACCGAGTTCTCGCTGGCGTTCGGCGCGGTGAACACTTCCAGCACCGAGATCGCGCTGCTGACGCGCTCGGTGATGGAGATCATGACGGAACTCTGCGCCGACATCCAGGTTCCGCCCGAGCACGAACGCGACGGCCGTGCCGGTCCCACAGTCCCCCTCGAGCTGCAGAAACAAATCGAATTCAAGATCCTGAGCGGGACGAGCCGTCCTGGCGAGGCGGACTGTTTCGCCATGGTTCGCTACAAGGGCTTCTGGTTCTGGATCGACGATCGGGATTTCGCGTCCAAGCGAACGATGAATTTCCTGCTGGTGTTGACCGCTCTGGCCGAGACGGGCGCCGGAATCGCTCCTCCCGCCGTCACGATCTCCACGGGACCATAGGACGATAGTTCCGCCTCCGAGACGCCGGCTCAAACGCCTCGGGCCGGGCCTCGCCCGAAGCGCCTGGACGCGTCTGTGTTCAGGCACTTCAGCCGGGCCCTCCCCGGCCGGGCTCCTCGGGGTAGCGGGGGAACTACGGCCCCGGACCGCCCGCGGGAGCGCCGCGGCGGTAGACGTTCTCGAAGAACGCGATGCGACCGTCGGGAGACGCGGTCGCCGTCGTGTAGAGGAGCCAGACGGGGACGCGCGGCTTGAGGAAGACCACCTGGGGGCGCTCGGCGTCCATGGCCGCGGCGATCCTTGCGGCGTCCCAGCCGGGCGTCGACCTCAGGAGGAACTCCGCGAGGGCGGTCGGATCCGCCACGCGCACGCAGCCGTGCGAGAAGTCGCGACGGTCGCGCTCGAAGAGCGACTTGGCCGGGGTGTCGTGGAGGTACACCGACTCGGAGTTCGGGAAGATGAACTTCACCCTCCCGAGCGAGTTGCGCGGACCGGGCCTCTGACGAACGCCGAGCTTCCCGGCGCGGAGGAGCTCGACGTTCTCCGGGGTCGTGGGCACGGCGGGGCGGTTGTCGTCGTTCGTGGCCGTGAGCTCGAGCTCGTGCTTGTCGAAGTACGCGCTGTCCTTCGCGTACGCCGGAAGCATTTCCCTGACGATGATGCTGCGCGGGACGTACCAGTATGGCCGGAATACGAGGTATGAGATCTCTCCGCCGAGGACCGGCGTTCTCGACCTCGCCGCCTTTCCGACGACGACCGGCATCGTGAGCGTGGCCTTCTTCCCGCGGTCGGCGAACGTCCACGCGTAGAGGCCGAAGGCGGGGATGTTCACGATGACGAGGGATTCGCTGTTCGGAACGGTGATCGTCTCGAGCCACTTCAAGGACGACTCGATCTGCTCGAGTCGCTCCTTGTAGCTGTGATTGAGCGCGGCGAACGTCCCGGCCCCGAGAATGCCGTCCGCCGTGAGCCCGTGACGAGCCTGGAACGCCTTGACCGCGGGGACGAGCGCGCCGCCGTACGCGCCGTCCTGGGGGACGGCCGCGTCCGTGGCGAGGTCGCCGAGATCGCGCAGAATCTCCGTGAGCGCCGCCGAGCCGGCGTAGGCGCCGCCGGGCGAGACCTTCTTCACGGTCGGAAGGGGCCCGGGCCACTTCTTGGCGGCGAGCTCCTTGTAGCGGGGCAGGTGCGCGGCGAGGTAGTCGTACTGCGCGACGCGCGCGCCGGGAGCGGGTGCCTGCGCGGGCGCGGGCACGGCGAACGCGCAGAGAGCCAGAGTGCCGAAAAGAAGGGTCAGGCGTCGCATGGCGCCGGGAGCTTGTACCACGTGCGGCGCGATGTCAAAATCGGCGCTCTTGAAGGGCCCCCTCGACGTTGCCCCGACTCACCCCATAGCGAGCGAGACGGCTCACCTCTGGTTCTTCGATACCGAGACCCTCCGGGAGCCCTCGACGACGCACCAGTGGCTGGCGCGCCTGGAAGACCACGAGCGGACCCGATACGCCGCGTACGGCACTGCCGCGGCAAGACGCGAATATCTCGGGACGCGTGCGGTGGCGCGAACCGCTCTGGCCCACTACTCCGGCCAGCCCACAGAATGCCTTCGCTTCCGGACGGATCACCTCGGGCGACCCGAGCTGACCTCACCCGTGATGCCTGGCCTCTTCTTCAGCCTCGCGAAGACGAGAGAACTGGCAGTTGGCCTCTTCGCTTTGGATCACGAGGTGGGAGTCGACGTCGAGCTCGTGGCTCCGATTGAAGCCGTCGAGCTGGCCGAGCGCTTCTTCTCTCCAGGGGAGCTGGCAGAGCTCTCGAGCCTCGGAGATACCGCGCGCCTCTCGAGGTTCTACGAGCTGTGGACACTTCGGGAGGCGTACCTGAAGGCACGCGGCATCGGCCTCGCCCTGCCTCTCGAGCAGCTCGTCTTTCGCCCGACTCCCTCCGGGGGCGCTCAGGCGGAGTTTGGCCCGGCCATTCGCGACGATCCGGCGCATTGGCAGTTCGGGCTCACCTGGCTCACGAATCGTCACCTGGCTGCGACCTGCATCCGGCGACCGTCCTCGGGAGTGCCGACGCGGATCAGCCATTTCGATGCCCGTGGCATGGATCGTGTGACGACATAGGGCCGCTCGTTCGAGGACTCGCCTCGCTCTTCGGGCGTGGTACGACCCGAGTCCCAGGAACGGCATCGACGATGGACTCAATCGCGTCTTCCACCCGCCAGGGTTCGGCATCGAGTCCGGAGATCATTGGACCGGTGGCCAAGGATTCGCGCATCTTCGCGGTCGACGTGGTCCGCGGCTTCGCTCTCTTCGGCGTGCTGCTCGAGAACATGTACGGCTTCGGCGCCGATTCCATCGCCTGGAACTCCACGCCCGACAGGGTGGCGTTTGCGATCATGCACGTCTTCTTCGAGTCGAAAACGTGGACTCTCTTCTCCATGCTGTTCGGCCTTGGCTTTGCCCTGCAGCTCGAGCGCGCTCGGTCGAGCGGGTCCCGCCTCCTTCCGACCTACCTTCGGCGGCTGGCCGTGCTCTTCGTCCTGGGGGCCGCTCACGCGCTGCTCTTCGACGGCGACATCCTGATGCTCTATGCGGAGCTTGGGCTCGGGCTCCTCGTGGTACGTCGCCTGTCCACGCGCAGCCTGCTTCTTCTTGCCGCCGGGCTCATGTTGGTCTTTCCCGTTGCGCACCTCCTGTCCCACGAACGACTGGCCGGGCCGAACGAGATCCAGAGAGCCCGTGCCCGACTCGAGCGGGAGAAGCGCTCGAACGTGTACGCCGTCGGGTCATTTGCCGAGGTCGTTGCCGACAACGCCGACGCCATTCCCGCGAATCCTCTCGAGGACCTCACCAACCCGGAGTCGGGTCTGGCGGTTTTCGCCATGCTCCTCATCGGTTACGCGGTCGGCCGCTCCGGCGTCCTGCGAGACATCCCTGGCAACGCGGCGGCCATCGCGCGCGTGCGGGCCTGGGGTCTGGGTCTCGGGCTCGGGGCGATGCTCGTGGAGCGGGTTCTGCACGCCACCGCCGGTTACGACGTGTTCCGAGTGCAGCGGGCCGGGCCGGGAGCCCGGTTCGTCGGCGATCTGCTCTTCGCCTACGGGATCACGGCTCTCGCCCTGGGCTATTCGGCAACCCTGGTTCTCGCTGCGCAGACTCCCCGCGGAAAGGCGGTTCTCGCTCCACTCGCCGTGATCGGCCGCCTGACCCTGACCGCCTACCTGACAGAGACCCTGATGTTCACCACGTTGTTCTACGGATACGGCTTCGGCCAGGTCTACCGGCTGGGTCCGGTCGCCGTGACCGGCTGGGCGGTGGCCTTCTTCGCCGTGCAGCTCGTCGCGGCCGAGTGGTGGTCCAGGCGATTCCTCTTGGGCCCGATGGAGTGGTTGTGGCGCTCCCTGACCTACCTCAAATGGCAGCCGCTGCGCCTGCGGAGCGATTCGACGCCCTGATCACGTCTCGAGACGGCCCGGACTCTCCAGGGCCCGGTCGTCGCTCCGCCATCGAGGTAAGCGTGTGTCGGGCGCCGCCCACGGGCTCCGCGGGGCTGCCCTCGTAGGTCCCGGCAGGCAGATGCATCTCCTTCAGGACCAGGCTCAAGGGCAAGAGCGTCGTGTCGGGCTCGATGACCGCACCGCCCATGATCGTGGCGCCGAAGTTGACGGAGCTGCCGTCCTGGATCTCGGTTCGCTTCACCTTCAGCGTCATGTTCTCGAAGCTGTGGAGCTGCAGGAGGCCGGCGAAGAGACAGTCATCGCCGAGGCTCATGGCGTTCCAGTCGAACGCCTGCAGCGGCTGGGTGAGAAGAGTTCGCCTCCCGATCCGGCACCCCATCCATCGCAGGATGGGATTCGCGAGCGCGGATCCGGCCAGGATTTTCAGAAGTCTCCGACACCAGGCGAAGTAGCAGTCCTGAGCGAAGAAGTAGGTGAAGTGCCGCCAGGACCAGAACGACGTCGAGTGATCAGTGCCCCATCTGCTGCCCACCAGGGCCTTCTTGACCAGGACAGCAGAGCAGACGAGGAAGCCCTCCACACAGATCAGCGCCGCGAGCCCGCTCAAGAAAGGGTGTCCGAACGACCGCAGGAGGATGGTGTAGAAAATCGCATAGGCGAGCACCTCGGCGATGGGCAACAGGCCCCTGCTGAAGACGTCGTTTAAGGTGACACGTCCCAGGAAGAGGGGGAAGCCGGGCAGCCGCTGGGCTCTGTTCTCCGCCTCGAAGTCCGCGCTGCCGAACTTCAACGGCGGGTTTCCCGCTACCGTGATGGGCATCCCGAGCCGCGACCGCATCTGGCGCCGGAACTCGATGTCATTGCCCGGGGTCGAGACTCCCAGGAGGAAGTTGGAGGGGAGCTGTCCGGATTCTGCAACGCAGTTGTTGCTGGCGAAGAAATTCGCCGGCATGTCGAGCTGGCCGAGCTTCAAGTACCGGGCTCCATGGTCGAGCACGTTGGTGAAGCAGCCATGGGACCAGAACACCTGGGAGTCGGCGCCGACGAGCTCCGGGACGAGGTTGATCATCAGGTCGCACTCCGAGGCACCGACGCGCGGGAAGGCAACGCCGGCGAGGGCGCGCAGGTATTGCCCGGTGACGGTCCAGGTCCACAGGCGCTGGATCTGATTCAGCTTCCTCACCCGGTACAGGAGGAGAGCGCCCCTGAGCCCGCGCGTGGGATGCAACCCCGGCGACGCGGACGTGCAGCGAAGAAAGATGCAGCCCAGCACGGAGATCAGGACGATCGAGACCCAGGTGGTGATGAAGGCGTAGAGCCCCAGGTGCCAGACGATCACGTGTCGCGGCGCCACCTCGAAGTACCGACTGACACCCTCCGCTTCTCGGACGAAAACGAAGGTGGCTGCCCACCACGAGACCGCGGCGGTGGGCAGGACTGTGAGGCAGAGCTCCAGGACGACCTGCATGAGGATGTTGAGCGCCTCCAGGAGCCAGAATGGAAACACGTACCGGCGGCTGCTCGCGGCGCGCTCGAGCTCGGTGCAACGGCCAGCGAATCGCGCCGGGGCTCCCTGCCACATCTCCTCCGGACCCACGTCGCTCAAGACGGGGGTCAAGGGTGTGATCCAGCTGCCGCGGCCCACCCTCACATCGTTGGCAACGCCCGCCCGCATGCCGATCTTGCAGCCGCTCTCGAGGTGCACGGGGCCGACGTGCAACTGCTGCCCCACCCACCGGGACATGGAGACATAGGCTCCGGTCTGGATGGCCACGTCGTCCCCGATCGAGAGGAGGTCCAGTGGTCCGGAGAACTCCACGTCGTGATCGCACTGGAGGTTGTCGCCCACGGTCGCCCCGAGCCGGCGCAACGCCCATGCCATGAGCGGCGCGCTGCGGACCATCGTCCGGAGCGGCCAGAGGACCGACTCGCACAGCCGCTCGATGCACCAGGTTCGCAGATGCGCTCGGCTCCACTTGGGGTAAACACCCGGAGCCACGCTGCTCCCGTCGATGCCGCTACCCAGGAAGAGCCTGATCACAGTGACCCAGAGCACGTTCGCGAAGGGTGACAGGAGGGCCAGCAAATACATCAGAAAGCCGGCCAGAATGAATCCCTGGATCTGTGCGCCCAGGAAGAGCTCGCCGACTCGTACCGTTGCGACGAGCCCGAGAAAGACCATCAGGTGGGGGGAGTACAGCAGCAGGAGGAACAGGGCTTGAAGGGTGGTGAAGTGTCTTGCGGAGAGCACCTCGGCCGCTGCCTCTTCGCGCTCGCGACCGCTGCGGCCGGATCGCGCCGCCGCCGCGGGGGACCCGAAGGTCTTCCGAAGCTCCCGCGGGAGAGCGGCGACTCTTCTTGCCGTGTTGCAGTCGGTGAGCAGATCCCGGACGGTCACCTTCCATCCGGCCGCCTGCAGGCGCAGGGTCAGTTTCGCGATCAGTAACGAATGCCCACCATGGTTGGCGAAGACGTCGTCCCATCCCAACGCGGTGTCATCGAACACCTTCCTGCAGATCGCCAATACCTCGTCAGAGCCCGGTTCCGTGTCCGCATCGAGGTCGGGGGCAATGCCCGCGCCCGCGGCCTCTTTCACCCTAGTGCGTCTCGGTGAAAGATCGGAGCCATCGTTCGCCTGCGACTCCGTGTTGGACTCGAGCCGAGAGAGATCGGGCAGGCACTTCCGGTCGATCTTCCCCGACACCGGATTCAAGACGAGCTCCTCGACCAGAAAGATCCTCGTGGGGACCGACGGCGCGGGAAGCTGTCGCGCCAGGCTCTCCGTGACCCGGGCGGCCCACTCCGGCGGCGCCGGAGCGGCGAGAGGGATTCCGCGTTCCCGCAGCGACGGCGCGGCGACGAAGGCAACGAGCTCTTCGTTCTGGTAGTCCAGCACCGCCCCCTCGATCTCCTCAAACTGCGTCCGGAGGAGATCCTCCACGGGCTCTCTCTCGACCCGGTGCCCGCGGACCTTGAGCTGCGCATCGATCCGGCCGAGGAAGTGAACCTGCTGCGTCCGGATGTCGATTCGGCATTTGTCCCCGGTGCGGTAAAGGCGGCCGAAGCGAGGATGGTTGATGAATTTCCGGGCAGTCTCCTCCGGCAGGTTGCGGTAGCCGCGCGCCAGGTGCACCCCGCCGATGCAGAGCTCTCCGGTCTCGCCGTGGGCGAGCGGGCGGAGCTCGCCGACCGCGAGGACGAGATAGGTGACGTTGGGGAAAGGAGAGCCGATCGAGACCGGCTCCCCCGGCCGCAGGCTCTGGCGGCTCGTGTCGGTGCTCGCTTCGGTGGGACCGTAGGTGTTGATGATCTGCCGCCGGCCGCGGGTCCACGGCTCAACGAGAGCGGGGGGGAAGGCTTCGCCTGCCGGGACGACGTAGCGGCAGATCGGGTAGGGGAGATCGAGCTCGGGCGCCGCCGTGAGGGTGGTCAGCAGCACGGGCGGACAGAAGAGCACCGTGACCTCGGCCTCACACAGAACGGGGACGAGATCCGGGCCGGACCGGACCTGCTCTTTGGTCAGCAGGACCACGGCGCAACCCGACACCCACGCGCTGTACATCTCGGAGATGCTGCCGTCATATCCCAGGGACGACGTGAGCGAAGTGGCGTCCATTCCCGGAACGAGACCGAAGTAGTCGGCGTAGCTCAAGGCGAGGTTCACGTAGCCGGCGTGCGGGCACTCCACCCCTTTGGGCATCCCAGTAGTTCCGCTGGTGTAGAAGATGGCCGCGAGGCGCTCTCTCGGGTCGTCCAGCCAAGATGGCGGCGCGCAGCGTCGTTTCGTCTCGGGCAGGGCCAGCACATCGAGCGTCGGCAGGTCGCGGAAGCCGCCCTGCCCGCGCGTCAGGACGACGACCGGTCGGGCGTCCTCGAGCATGTGATCCACGAGGGCATCCGGCAGCGTGGTGTCGAGAAACATCACGGTCCCGCCGGCCTTCAGAATGCCCAGGTGCGAAGCCACGATCTGCCAGTTGTCCTGCGCCATGGCCACGGCCACGACCTGGTCCGGGCCGGTGAGCCAGGGAGACAGTGCCGCAGCCACGGCCTCGGCCCGCGCGTCGAGCTCGGCGAAGGTCAGGGATTCCCCGGTGTGCGGGATCTGCAGGGCCGTGTGATCGGGGAATCTCGCAGCGGAGCGGCTGAAGATCTCCGTCAGCCACCGCACTCCCTCCTGGTGCGGCGCGTTCAGGAGGTGTCGGCCGCCGAAGACATCCGTCAGGCTGTACGGGCAGGTGTCCTCCTGGTCGAGCCGCCCCTTGCGGGCTACCCAGAGGTACCGCCGCCACGCCGCGAACGTCAGTCCGATAAAGACCACGAAGACGGCTGCCAGTGTGGGGCCTGTCATGACTCGACGTCAGACGCTCGTGAATTCCGGTCTTCGCTTCGAATGATTCGCCTCTTTCATCATTGAGTACCGGAGACTCCAGGGGCTCAATGGAAGTACCGCTGCAGCGTCCCTCGTCGCCGGATGTCCAGCGTCACGCAATGGAAGCCGCCGCCCAACATCTTGGAGTGCCTGAGCTTGAGCGGGATGACATCGAGGCCCTGTCTCTCCAGGGACCTGATCAGGGTCGTCTGGTCTCGATCGACCACGACCAGGTCGGGATTGATGCTGAACAGATTCATGTCGATCCAGTCGCTGCCGATGCTCCTGGACAGATAGTCCGCATCGTACCTGTCCGTATTCTCCATGGGCGGGCTGTAGATGACGTCCCATTGCTTCAGGATTTCGGGCAGAGTCTCGCGCTTGACTCGGGCTGGATTGCAGAGAACCAGGCCGGGCCGCAGGGCCGCGAACGTCGAGTCGATGTGGCTGCCGAAGTAGACCTCCTTGAGGATGTGAACCCGGAACGTCTCGCCCAGGATGGTCTGCAGCCATTGCCCACCGAGCTCGTTCCCCGTGCTGCTCACGAGGTAGATCAGATCCTGGCCGAGACGCAGGACGTTCGCCGCATCGAAGGCCGGCTCGTCGTTGCGCGGCGTGGGCCTGGTCAGATCGACGTCGAACAGCGAGTCGAGGAGCATGGGTCTGGGTGCGCCGTACCATCTTGCGCCGGACTTCAGGTAGTCGATCAGCAGAGCCCGGTAGCTGAGGGTCTCCTGGGCACGGGAGCGCATGACGTTGGGCGTCTCGATGATCTGGTCCCCGATCACGAGCAGGATGTCGCGAGGGCAGTAGTTGTAGAAACCCCGGGATTCCCAGTGGATGGTGGAGAACCTCGCCTCGTGGGGCCAGGTCTCTGGGCGTTTGACCTTGATGCCCAGTTTCGTCAGGACGGCGATGAACGCCGCGAGGTCCTCTTCCGTCTCCTCGATGATCCATTTCGGATATGGGCCCTCGGGGATCTCCTCGAGAGGGCGGTCGGAGAACTCGGCCAGTCGGGTGCTCGGATCGGCGGTCGGGAATCGCGCACGGAGCGGATTCCCCACGATTACCTCCTCCAGAGGGTCCCATTCGTTGCAGCTCCACACGACTGACACCGGAGTCACGCCTCTTCCACCAACGCCCGCGTCATCGGGCGAGCTCCCAGAAGAAGTCCGGAACTTCGAGGAGCTCGCCGCGCGCCTTCGCCCTGTCGTAGGCCCACTGGCCGACGGCAAGGTCGAGCACGCCCAGGCCGAACGGCGAAACGATGACCGGGCGATCGGCTCCCGGCAGGCGTTCGCCCGCCAGCAGCTGCGGGATCGTCGCGTGGATGAACTCGCGATGCCCGACCTGCTGCTCGGTCAGATGGGGCGATGTGTTGGCGTTTAAGACGTGCCCGATGTCGTCCACCACGTTGTACGAGCCCAGGATGACATCCGTCCCGAGGTCGCGCAGCGAGATGTGGAGCACGATCGGGTTGTGGGCGAAGAGGCGGGTGTCGAGAACGTAGGGCGCGCCGGCCGTCGTCGCGAAGAGGATGAGGTCGGACTCGCACAGCAGCGGCTCGATCGACTCGTCATGAAAGACCGCATGCCGCGCGTCGAGCGCCAGGCGTTCGGCGAAGCGCCGCGATTCGCCGGGAGCGGCGTCGTAGAGCCGGATGTTCGGGAAGGTCCACCCGGTGCGGACGAAGAACTCGTAGTGATACCGAGCGATCAGCCCATTCCCGACGATTCCCAGGGTGCGGGGCCGCGGGCGACCTTCCGCGCAAGCCCGTGCCGCCAGGACGGCCGAGGCGGCTGTCCGCGCCGCCGAGACGATCGAGGCCTCGAGGCACGCGAACGGGTATCCGTTCGTGGAGTCGTTTAAGACGAGGACGGCCGATGCACGGGGAATGCCGTGCGCCACGTTCTCGGGGAAGCTCGAGATCCACTTGATGCCGGCGACCTCGAAGGCCTCGCCCAGATACGCGGGAAGCGCGATGATGCGCGCCGTCGGGCGGTCCGGGAAACGAAGGAAGGTGCTGTTCGGGTTGACCGAGCGCCCGGCGCCGTGCGCCAGATAGGCGGCGCGGACGGCACCCATGCAGCCCTCGATGTCGCCGAACACGATCGAGTGGACCGTGCTGCCGCCGACGATCGCGAAGGCAGGGGCCTTCGGGGGGCTCACCGTTGCGCTGCCAGGAGCGGGGCCGAGAGCTCCGGGGTGCGCCTCGACGGAAACCGGGCCGGCTCTTCCTGTTCGCGCCGCCAGGCGATCCACGCGGGGTCGTAGACGGTGTCCATGTAAGCCGTGCCTCGATCGGCGCACAGGAACAGAACGGTCGGGCTCGGCTCCCGGAACGGGTAGCTCCTGATGGCGGCGTACGAGCTCCCGCTCGAGCCCCCCGCGAGGATCTGGTGCTCCTGCAACAGCGCGTGGCAACCGTCGATCGTGTCGAGCTCCCGCACGTGCACCGTGTCGTCGATGAGGGCGTGCCGCAGGAGGTCCGGCACGATGCTCGACCCGATGCCGGGAATGTAGCGGTGACGTGGCTTCTGGCCGAAGATGACCGAGCCTTCCGCGTCCACGGCCACGATCTTCACGGCGGGAAAATGTTCCTTGAGCCGCCGCGACACCCCCGCGATCGTGCCCGCCGTGCTGACCCCCACGAAGACGTAGTCGAGCGCGGGGAACGCCGCGACGATGTCGCCCGCCGTCAACTCGTAGTGAGCCGCCATGGCGGACCGGTTGCGGTACTGATCGGTCCAGAACGCGTCGCCGGTGGTCTCGAGCAGCTCCTTCACCTTCGCGAGTCGGGTTCCGAGGTAGCCGCCGGTCTCGTCGCGCTGGTCGACCCGCTCGACCCGGGCGCCGGCGCTCTCGAGGAGTCGGAGATAGTGCTTCTGGATGTTGGGATCGACGATCGGGACGAAGGTCAGGCCGAGGATGCGGCAGAAGACGGCGAGCGCCGCGCCGGTGTTGCCCGACGACGACTCGAGGATCGTCGTCGTCCGGTGAACGGCGCCGCGCCGGATCGCGTCGCGCAGCATGTAGTAGGCGGGGCGGTCCTTGATACTGCCGACGACGCTGTGGTACTCGAGCTTGGCGAAGAGGTGCAGGCGTGGATGCGCCAGGCGCACGACCGGGGTCGGCCGCAATGCCGCACCCAGAGCCTCGACGCGGGCGACCAGCGCCCGATCAACTCCCCGACGCTTCGAGTCGCAGGTCTCGATCTCCATGGCTCCCCACGTTTGCTGGAAGCAAGAGCTCAATCGATGATCGGCTGACGGACGACGCACTCGATCCGCCGGGCCCGAGGATCAGCCGAACACGAACGGACTTACTTGGGCAGTGCGATGCGGTGCGCTTCCCACATCATGCTGTCCGGGCACTCGACCTTGCCCTCCGTGACGTCGTCCGATCTCGCGAGAGGTGAAGCATCGGTGTAGTTATCCCAGAACTTGCCCCATTCCGAGAACGACGGGAAGGTCCACACGATCTGGAAGTCGGTCTTTCCCATCTTGGAGACGGCCACCGGCCAGAGGACGTGGACCTGGGCCTTCTCGGCGCCCGGCATCTGCCGGAGCGCTTTGAACTTGAGCTGAGCAATCGCATCCACCTGCTCCTCGGTGACGCCCGGGCTCATCTCGCACGCAAAGACGTGCAGGACTTCGACGTTGTCGTACGAATCCGCATCCGCCGACGCGGCCGGAGCCGCCGACTGTGCCGAGGGCGCGGACTTGGCCTGCGGCGCCGGCTTGGCCTGAGGCGCCGAATAGACGGGAGCTGCGAGAACGATCATCACCGCGAGAACGAGCAGACAACGCACCACGGTCTTCATCCCTACCTCCAATCGTTGTTGGTCCAGCAACTGCGGGAAACACTCCTCTCCGCGTCGAATTCAAGGCTAGTCGCGCCCCGGCGGGTTGTGACTTCGGGAAACTACGGGGCCCGGCCCGGGAAATTTACGGGGCTCCGGGCAACGGTCGCGGGCCTCAGTGGCACCACTTGAGCACGACGCTCCAGTTAGTGAGGGGGCCAGGTCGGCCCTCGTGACCGCGCCGAGGTTGACGAACCCGTTGACCTCGGGCCAGACCTTCCGGGGGTCCTCTGCTCGCGCGGAGGCTGCGGGAAGGGAAGCGGCACACGCCGCTATGGACAAGTGCCTGACCAACCGGACGGCGCGACGTCTGTGTGCGGGAGTGACGGAGCCGGGCTGCAGAGTCAGAGCTCCACCAGGCCGCTCTTGATGGCGACGTGGGTCAGCTCGGCGCTGGAGTGAAGGCCCAGCGTCTCCATGACCTGGTACTTGTGGAACTCCACCGTCCGGGCCGAAATGCCGAGGCGGGATGCGATCTCTTTGGCCGATCGCCCCTCCGCCAGAAGCTGGAGGACTTCGCGCTGACGCGGCGTGAGGCTATCGACCGGGTCGCGTCCCTTGCCCGGCCCCTGCTTCATGGCTCCCAGGACCTCTCCCGCGAGCTGCGGTGTGAGGTAGGTCTTGCCGTCGAGCGCGGCGCGGATGGCCGAAACGAGCTCGGCCGGCGCCGAGTGCTTGAGCACGAAGCCCGACGCCCCGGCGTCAAGCGCCCGCCGCGCAAAAGTCGTGTCCCGGTGCATGGTGAGAAAAACCACGGGCACCCGATCTCCGCCTCTCCTCAACTGAACCAGGGCGTCGATGCCGTTCAAGTGGGGCATCGTGACGTCGGCGACGATGACGTCCGGCCGCAGTGTCCGGGCCGCCTCGACCAGCGCGCGCCCGTCTTCGACCACGCCCACCAGATCGTATTCCGGAGAGAGCAGGCTCTTCAGCGCCTCGGCCACCAGGCGATGGTCGTCGGCGAGGAGCACCCTCGGCCGTCGCCGGGGGATCATCGCGACGCTCCTTCCACGGGTACCCAAACGACGATCGCGGTGCCCTGCCCGGGCGCGCTTTCGATGTCGAGCGTGCCGTCGACGAGATGCACGCGTTCGCGCATGCTCGCCAGGCCGAGGCTCCTTCCGGGTCCCGGGCTCGCCGGATCGAAGCCGACGCCGTCGTCCCGAACGGAAAGGAGCAGCCCTCCGTCCGCCTGCCGGAGGGTGACGGTAGCGGTGCGCGCATGGGCGTGGCGGACCACGTTGTTCAGGGCCTCCTGCGCGACGCGGAACAGGCAGAGCGCCGCGTCCCTCCCGATGGCGTCCGGCAGCGGATCGAGCTCGAGCGAGAGACTGACCCCGTTCTGGCGTCCGAGCCGTTCACACTCCGTCCGGAGGGCCTCGGCCAGGCCGAGCTCGTCGAGGACGGACGGGTGCAGCTGGTACGCCAGGGAGTGAACGTCCTCGCTCAAGCGCACGAGCCCCTCGCGCACCGCACGCATCGTCTCGGCCTGAGCCGCGTCCAGCCTCCCGAGCTCGGCGCGGCCGACGTCGATGGCCAGCACCGCGAGCCGCTGCGTCAGGTCGTCGTGCAGCTCGCGAGCCAGCAGCGCGCGCTCCTCTTCGTGGGCGCGGATGAGCTGTCGGCTCAGGCGGCTCCGCTCGTCCTCGGATCGCTTGCGCTGCGTCACGTTGCGAAGAACGCCGAACGTGCGGACCTCGCGCCCCGTCGCGTCACGCGTCTGGACGCCTGCCAGGTGCTGAATCCACGTCTCCCCGCGGGCGGGATGCAGATAGCGGTACTCGATGGAGACGCGGTCCAGCCCTCCGTCCTGCAACCGGCGGCCCAGGTCCAACAGGCGTGCGCGCTCGGCGGGATGCAGGTGCTCCTTCCAGAACTCCAGGGCCTCGAGACCCTGCGTCCGGTCCGGGGGAATGCCGCAGATATCGCGAAGCCGTTCGTCGGAGTACAGGACGCCTTCGTCCAAACGCCCCTCGTAGAAGCCCAGGCCGGCGAGATCGGCGCCCGCCTCCAGACGAGCCTTGGTCTCCCGCAAGTTCAGCTCGTAACGCTTTCGAGCGAGCGCGTTGGTAAAGACCTGCGCGACCAGCTGCAGCCGCTTCACCAGCGCGTCCGGCCAGTCGCGCTCCGCCCTCAGGGCGTTGAGGCCGAGGGCGCCAACGGGCGGCTCGCCGCCCACCGAGAGCGGCAGCCCTACACCTGACTTGATGCCCAGCCGGCGAGAGGTTTCCCGGTCGACGGCGGCTTCCGGAGGGTAGCTCTCCAGCGAAGGAATGACCACCGAGCGGCCGGCCAGCACTTCCTGTCGGGCCCAGGGGTAATCCTCTTGGGTCAGAGGCTCGAGAGGTTTGTCCTGCGGGGGGTAGGAGTGGGTGGGCATGATCAGATCGGGGACCTCATTCGACCATTGCCAGAGGATCGCGAGGTCGATGTCGAGGAATTCGCAGACACGGCCCATTGCCTCCTCGATCTCGCGGTCCAACTCGCCGGGAGGCAGGTTGATGAATTTGGAGGAGAGGTCGGCGATCAGCGACTCAAACTCGAGACGGTCCTCCAAGCGGTCGGGGGAAGGATCCGTGTCTTCGGCGATGAGGTTCAACCCGTCACTGCCCTTGGCGGAACTCCGGAATTCTGAAGCGCGCATACGATGACGAGACTAGTTCCGGCGGAGCGGGCAGCCCATGATGCATTTGAATCAGGACACCGAGCCGCAGGCGGCCAAGGCGGTATTCCCCGTGCCCTTGCCGGAGTCCGCGCAGCGGGCGTAATCCCGCGGCCGCGTCGCCTCACGCTGGTGCGTTTGAATCATTGGCCCCCGTCGGCTTCGGAGCAGAGTCTCCACGAACGACTCCACGAACGATGGGAGTGGAAATGGCTGCGCGATGGCAGAATGACGAGGTTCTGAAGCCGCTGAAGTTCATACCACCCCTGCTCCACCCGATGATGTCGGACCTCGACGATCACGGAATCTCTGGTGAAACTCGACAAGTTGTCCACCGATCTGACGCCCGCGGCGCCTGCCGCAAAATGACTCAGCAGGCCGCTGGCGCGCCATGATCGACCCCATCATTTCCTACAAACCGATCCAAACGATGGCGATGGCCCTCATCGTCCTGGCTCTCGGCGCGGCGGCGCCCGCGGCAGGCCAAGAAAGAACTCCCAAGGCGAAGCACGCCCTGCCGACCCAGGGGGGGATCGCCGACAAGGGCGGCGACTTCGACGCGATGAAGAAGCGGCGACTGATCCGGGTTCTCGTCGTCTACAACAAGACGAACTACTTCGTCGACAAGGGCGCACAGCGCGGCATCGTCTACGACGTCTTCAAGACGTTCGAGGACGAGCTCAACAAGAAGTACAAGACCGGCAATCTGAAGATCCACGTCGCCTTCCGCCCGGTCGGACGCCCCGATCTCGAGGCGGCTCTCCAGGACGGGCGCGGGGACATCGTGGCGGCCAACGTGACGGTGACGCCCGAGCGCCTGCAGAGGGTGGACTTCTCGAACCCCACGGTCAAGAACATCTCCGAGATCGTCGTCTCGGGCCCGGCATCTCCGCCGATCGCGTCCGTGGATGACCTTTCCGACAGGGAGGTCTTCGTCCGGAAGGGATCGATCTACAACGAGAGCCTCGAAAGACTGAACGCCGATCTGGCCAAGCACGGCAAGAAGCCAGTGAGGCTGCGATTCGCCCCGGCGAACCTGGAGGACGAGGACCTGCTCGAGATGACGAATGCCGGCCTCGTCCAGTACGTCGTCGTGGACGATCTGCTGGCGCGCTTCTGGGCGGGGGTGCTTCCCGCCCTGAAGCTCCACCCGGATGTCGTGCTTCGCTCGGGCGCGGAGTTCGCCTGGGCGATCCGCAAGAACAGCCCCCTGCTGAAGGCAGAGTTGAACGAGTTCATAGCCCGGCACCCGGCGGGGTCGACCTCCTACAACATATGGTTCCAGAAGTACCTGAAGAGCACGAAGTTCGTGAAGAACGCGGCCGCCGACGCGGAGAAGCGCCGGTTTCAGCAGACGGTCCAGTTCTTCAAGACCTACTCGGACAAGTACGACATGGACTACCTGCTGATGGCGGCGCAGGGCTTCCAGGAATCGCAGCTCAACCAGAGCGTCAAGAGCAAGGTCGGCGCGGTCGGCGTCATGCAGGTGATGCCCGCGACCGGCCAGGAGCTGAAGGTCGGCGACATCTCTCAGACGGAGCCGAACATTCACGCCGGCGTGAAGTACATGCGGTTCATGATCGATCAGTACTTCGAAAAGGAGCCGATGGACAGGATGAACAAGGCGCTCTTCGCGTTTGCCGCCTACAACGCCGGCCCGGCCCGGATCCAGAGCCTGCGCAAGGAGGCTGCGAAGAGGGGTCTCGACCCGAACCAGTGGTTCAACAACGTCGAGATCGTGGCTTCCGAGAAGATCGGACGGGAGACCGTGACCTATGTGGCCAACATCTACAAGTACTATGTGGCCTACAAGCTCATCACCGAAACCGACGAGCAGCGGAGCAAGGAACGCGAGACGCTGAAGGCCGCGCCGCAGAAGTCGCCCACGCCACGGTGAGAGCGTCCGGCAAGCCGGCTGCCTCCCGCGCCCTTCCTGCGCCGGAGACGGGGACGTGCGGGTGAGGGAGTTCATTCGGCGCCGGCCATTCCTCGTCCTCGGCGTCGCCGTCGCCGTCGCCGTCGCCAGCCTCGTGTCGCTGATCGTCGTTGTTGGGCGCGGGCTGCCGCCCCGGACCGTCGTGATGACGACTGGCCCGGAGGGCAGCGCCTATCAGGAGTTCGGCGAAAGGTACCGCGCCGCGCTCGCCCGCGACGGGATCCGCCTGGAGCTCAAGCCGTCCCTCGGCAACCTCGAGAACCTGGCGCGCTTGAACGATGCCTCGTCCGGCGTCTCGGTCGGGTTCGCCGCGAGCGGCCTGACGACCGAAAAGGCCTCGCCGGGGATCGAGTCGCTCGGCACGATCTCGTACAACCCGATCTGGGTCTTTTGTCGCGGCCTCTCGGATCAGGCGCAGTTCGGAGACCTGCGGGGCAAGCGTCTCTCGATCGACCCCCAGGGGCCCATCATGCTCGAGCTGCTGCGCGCAATGGGGCTCGAGAAGGAGGTCGCGGTCGTCCCGCTGGGACCCGCCGCAGGAGGGGAGGCGCTCCTGCGGGGCGATGTCGACTGCGCGTGCATGCTCACCGTCGCCGACGACCCCATCGTGAAGAGGCTCCTCGCCGACGACCGTGTGAACCCCATGACCGCCCAACGCGCCGACGCGCTGGTCGCCCTCTACCCGTATCTGTCGAAGGTCACGATCCCTCGGGGCGCCGGCAGCCTCGCGAAGGACCGCCCGGCTCAAGATGTGACGCTCGTCGCGCCGATGGCCAGCCTCCTGGTGCGCCGCGACCTGCCCCCCGCCGTGCAGTACTTGCTCCTCCAGGCTGCTCAGGACATCCACTCGGCCCCCGGCATTCTCCGCAGGCCCGGCCAGTTTCCGGCCGCCGAGCCCCAGGACGTCCCGCTATCGAGAGAAGCACACGCCTACTACAAATCGGGCGGGAGTTTTTTCCAGCGGCACCTTCCGTTCTGGCTCGCCGTCATCGCCTCTCGTCTCCTGTTCGTGCTCGTGCCGCTCGTGGGCGTCCTCTACCCGCTCCTGCGCATCCTCCCGCTGGTGCTCAGCTTCGCGTTCGAGCGACGCGTCAACGCCCTGTACGCCGATCTGCGCCGGATCGACGCGCGGATTGCCGCCGGGGACCCGTTGGGGGAGATCTCGGCGGATCTCACGCGCTTGGACGAGGAGATCGGGCGGACCCGCGTCTCGGCGTCCCGCGCCCGCGAGCTCTACGCGCTCAAGCACCACGCCAGCCTCGTTGCCGACCGGCTACGCTCCGCGAGTCAGCCGGCTACCCGGCCGACGCCCTGATCGGTACGCCCACGGGCGCAGATTCCGCAATGAACGGTAGCGACCGATCCTATCGGTTAGCCGTCGACGTGTCCGAGGTCTCTGGCGGTTCGACCACCTGGTGCCACGTCTTGTCGGGGTTGTAGCGCTCCATCTTCTGGAACGCCTCGAGTGTCTTCGGCCCGAGGTCCTTCTGGTAGACGACGCCGTCGTGGCTCACGATGAAGGTCATCACGCCGGTCACCCGGTAATCGCTGGGTGCCGCCGCGAGAGCGAAGCCCCCGATCATGGCCCCCTCGATGACGAAGTCGATCTTTCCGAGCGGCGCGGCGGGGCCCTGGCCCTTCAAGACCTTGAAGTAATAGCCGTGGTAGGGCTCGGACTTCTTCGAGTAGCCCTCGGCGATCGCGAGGCCGAGTTCCTCTCCGAGCGGCCCTCCAAAGGTCCCGTCGGGATTGCGCCAAACGAGGCCGTCCTGTTTCCCTTCGGTGCTGATGACCTTTTGCGCGTACTGGTTGAGGCTCGCGCCGTCGTGCTTCTCGAGCGCGTATTCGTGCTGCGCCTCGACGAAGTTACGGCAGGCTTCGATGGCGTCGAGCTCGTTTCGTCCGATGCGGCGGAAGAGGATTTCCCGCTTTCCGGCCTTCGAGTCGAAGAGCCACCGGCCGTTCTTGCGGACGATCGGGATCGGCATCGGCCAGTCGTCGTCCCCGACCGAGAGCGTTGCGCGATCCTTGTTCTTCGGGTCGAGAACGACTGCGGTGTCTTTGCGGGCCTGGGCCGCGAACGCCTCGAGTTGATTCTTCGTCTGAACGGGGTCGCTAGTTTCGACGATGCTCTTCCCGTCCGGGCCGAGGATCTCCTTCAGGGCCGCGATGTCGTCGCTCGAGGCCGCCGCGATCAACGCGTCGGCGGCGGCTTTCGCGGAGTCGAACGTCCGCTGGGGGGCCGCCGGCGGGGGCGCGGATTTCGGTTTTTCCTGAGCAGAGACCCTGCCTGCGGACGCGAGCAGGACGATGCAAGCCATTCCAAGGCTCAGAAGCTGTTTCATGGCGCTCACCTCCGTCTCCCGCCGCCGCCACCCCTAGAGCCTCCGCCTCCCCCTCGGGAGCCCATGCTCGAGGCGCCGCGGGAGCTACTCGACCGCGCGCTGCTGCCGCTGTAGCCGCTGGAGCCGCCGCCGAAGGCGCCGCCGCCTCCGCCGCCACGACTGCCGCCTCCACCGGAACGGCTGCTCGCGCTCCCTCCAGCTCCGCCGCCGCGGCTGCCGGCGCTGGCTCCTGCTCCGCCGCCGCGGCTACTGGTGCTGGCTCCTGCTCCGCCCCCGCGACTGCCCGCGCCGGCGCCGGCTCCGCCGCCGGCAGAACGTGTGCTGGCTCCTGCACCTCCGCCGCGGCTTCCGGCACCGCCCTGCCCGCGACCTTCACCTCGCGCGGATCCGCCGTACTTGCTGGCCGTCGCCTTGTTCGAGTAGGGGGCGCCGCCGCGATGCTGGGAATTGTGTTGCCAGTTGCCGCTCCCGCGGTTGCCACCGCCCTGGCCGCGGTTGACGTTCGTGTTCCGGTTGAAGTTGTTGTTGTTGTTGATGTTGATCGTATTGCCGCCCCAGCCGCAGCCGCAGCAGGAGCCGCCCCAGATGGCCGCGCCCATCGCCATTCCGACGCCGAACGAGACCAGGCCGGCACCCGGGTAATACGGGGGGTAATAGACCGGCGGGTAGGGGTAAACCGGTGGCGGGTAGACGACGGTCGGATTGTAGGAAGGCACGTAGACGACTTCGGGATTCGTGGGTTGCACGACGATGACCGTCTTCTCTTCGATCACCTTCGTCTCTACCTTCTGGTACTCGTTGGACTGGAGGGAGCCCTTCTCCTCGGCCTTCTTGCGCATCCGCTGGACGGCCTCCATGACCTCGCCCTGCTGATCAAGGAAGGCGTCGCCCAGCTGTGTCGTCCACTGAATGTCGTCGGCGAGCCGCTTCACGACGTCGGGAACCGCCGCCATCGACTGGACGGACGGGTCCCAGGGCTGCTTGGCAACCGCGTCGGCCAGCGCCTTGTCCTTGAGGTCCTTGTTCTTCGCGAGCCACTGCTGGAGCTGAATGAGCTCGAGCGGGTAGGTAGACGCCGCGAGCGTCTGGGCCAGGAGCGGATCGGGATAGAGAGCGATCGGAGCCACCAGCGAGTCGAGCTGGTCCGGCGAAAGCTTCTCGGCGGCCGGCTCCGCCGCGGTCGCCTGTTGAGCCTCCTGCGCCAGAAGGACGTTCTCGCCGTAGGCGAGAAGCGCAACACAGACGATTGCTAGGAGCTTCCGGAAGAACGGAATCGAGCCTCGGCGTCGAAACGAAATGAGCTCCATGGCTTCTCCTTCAGCGCGGCCTACTTCGCGTCTTCGGTGACGGTCCAGGTCTTGTCCGGGTTGTACGTCTTGATGGTCGGCCCGATCTTCGACGTGTTCGGTCCCAGGTCCTTCTGGTACACGACGCCGTCGTGGTTCACCTCGAAGGTCTGGACGCCGGTGACGCCGTACTTCGTCGGCCAGGCCACCATCGCAAATCCGCCGATCATCATCCCGTTGACGATGTAGTTGCGGGCGCCCAGCCGCGCCGCCGGGCCCTGGGCGGTCAGAATGCGGAAGTAGTAGCCGTTGTAGGGCTCGGACTTCTTCGTGTAGCCCGCGGCGAGCGCTTTGGCGATCTCGTCGCCGATGGGCCCGCCCGGGGTGTGATCCGCGTTCCACCAGGAGAGGCCATCGTGCTTGCCCGGAGTGCTGATGGACTTCTGGGCGTACTGGAGCATCCCGGAGCCGTCGTGCGCCTCGGAGGCGTATTCGTGCTGCGCATCGACATAGCCGCGCAGGAACGCGATCGCGTCGAGCTCATTGGCGCCGATCCGACGGGCGAGGATCTCCTCCCGGCCCTGCTTCGCGTCGAACCGCCACTTTCCGCCCTTTTCGACGATCGGCACGGGCATCGGCCAGTCGTCGGCGCCGATGACGAGGACGGCCAGCTTCGGGTCCGCAACATCGAAGGACACGTTCATCTTCTCGTGCGCCTTCGCGGCGAACTTCGCCCGGTTTTTCTTGTCGTCGACGGGATCGCCCGAGGAGACGATGTACTTGCCGGCGGAGCCGAAGATCTTGAGCAGGGCCTTCGCATCGTCGGCCTCGGCCGCCTTGACCAGGGCGTCCGCCGCTTGCTGCGGCGTGTCGAAGGCCTGCGGCGCCACGGCCGGCGTGGCCGCGCGCGCGGACACGGTCAGCCACGCCAGGAGGACGAGGCAGCTCGCCGCGGTCCTCGAGAGGGAGAGCCGAGCAGGTGTGCTTTCGTTCTTCATCATCGCTCCTCGCGGCTACCGCCGCCGCCCTCCGCCGCCGCGCGACATTCCGCCGCCGCGGGACATGCTGCTCATGCTCGACGATCCGCGCGAGCTCGACGCCCTCGCCTGGCTGCCGCTGTAGGATCCTCCGCCGAACGCAGAGCTGTCACGTGAGCTGCTCGGCGCCACGTTGCGGCTTCCCACCCGATCCGCACTGCTGCCTCCGCGGTCGAAGCTCTGGCCCTGGCGCGCCTGCGCCTGGGACTGTCGGGCCTGCGCCGTGTCGCCGCGGGCTCCGCCGCCGTACTTGTTCGCGGTGGCCCGATCCTTGTAGGGAGCGCCGCCGCGCTGCTGGGCGTTGTGCTGCCAGTTGCTGTTGCCGCTGCGGTTGATGTTGTTCTCTCTGTTGTAATGGTTGACGAAGTTGTTGTTGTTGTTGATGTTGATCGTGTTCCCGCCGCCGTGCCATCCGCAGCCCCAGCCCCACCCGCCGCTGATGCCGATCCCGATCGCGATCCCGACTCCGAATCCGAGCCAGGCTCCGCCGTAGTAGGGAGGGTAGTAGAGCGGGGGATAGGGGTAGTACATCGGTCCCCAGATGACACTCGGGCTGTAGGTGGGCACGTAGACCACCTCCGTGCTCGCGGGCTGGATCTCGATGACCTGCTTGGATTCGACGGTCGTGGTTTCGACCTTCTGCTGCTCGGTGGACTCGAGCTTGCCAGCCTCCTTGGCCTTCGCGCGCAGGCGCTGGACGGCGTCCATCACGTCGTTTTGCTGCGCCAGGAACGCGTCGCCGAGGTTCGTCGTCCACTTGATGTTCTCGGCGAGCCGCTTGAGCGCGTCGGGCACGAGCACCATGGCCTGAACGCTCGGGTCCCAGTTCTGCTTTTCGGCGGCCGCGGTCAGCTCTTCTCCCTTGAGATTCTGATTCTTGGCGAGCCACTGCTGGGCGTCGACGACGTCGAGCGGATAGGTCGAGGCCACCAGGCACTGAGCGAGCAACGGGTCCGGATAAAGGGCGATCGGCGCGACCAAGGATTCGAGCTCCTCGTTCGAAAGCTTCGAGGATTCCTCCGTCCCGGCGGGTGCTTCCTGTGTCGCCTGCGCTTCCTGAGCGAGCAGGCCCGGGGCGGCGAGCCATGCGCAAAGGAACGCGACGAGGACCGCCCCCGGCGCGCTCTGGAATCGGTCACGGAGAGTCTGAAGCTTGGGCACGTTTCCTCCGTTTCTCGGGGACCTCGCCGCTGATGCGAACTTCCCGCCGCTGCCAGTTATATCCTCGGTCGAGTGATGGCGGCGCTCGTCGGCCCGACCATGACAGTGTCCCAGGGCGTTCACGATAGACGGCCGCATCGACGATGCAATTAGATCACCGATTTTCGTCCCCGTTGCGAATGGGTTTTCGAGAAGCTGGTGGGCGGATGGCGGACGCCCCTTGACGTTGTTGGTCATCCTCGTCGCGCTCCTCTTCTTCTACGGGCTCGCCTCCGCTTGGTTCGAGCGGACCGTCATCACCGCGCCGATCGTTTTCACGGCTGCCGGCATGTGCCTCTTGGTCGTTGTGCCGAGTCTCGGCGAGCGGCAGGGGAGCCTCGAGATTCTCCTGAGGCTGGCCGAGGCCGGTCTCGTGCTGTTGCTCTTCACCGACGCGAGCCACACCGATCTGAAAGTGTTGAAGAGCATTCGCAGCCTGCCGGCGCGTCTGCTCTCGACGGGGATGCTGCTGACGATCCTGGTCGGAGGTCTCGGCGCGCTGGTCCTGTTTCGGGCGCTCGCGATCTGGGAGGCTGGGGTTCTCGCCGCGATTCTCGCCCCGACCGACGCCGGCCTCGGCCAGGTGATCGTCTCGAGTCCGCGCGTGCCCACCGCGATTCGCCAGGCGCTGAACGTCGAGGCGGGATTGAACGACGGGCTGTCGGTGCCGTTCCTGCTGTTCTTCGCCGCCTTGGCGGAAACGGGCGGGCGCGGGGGCGAAGTCCATCTCTCGCGCTTTCTGGTGGAGCAGCTGGGGTTCGGCGCGGCCATCGGGCTTCTGATCGGCCTCATCGGCGGATGGCTCCTGGGGTTGGCGGACCGGAAGAAGTCGATGGCGCCTTCCTTCCGCCAGGTCTGTGTGGTCGCCTTGCCGCTCCTCTGCGCGGTGGCCTCGGAGGCAACCGGTGCGAGCATGTTCATCGCCGCATTCGTGGCGGGACTCGCGGTGCAGGTGTTCTTCAAGGAAGCCGGAGCGGAGAGCGTCGAGTTCACCGAGCAGTGGGGACAACTGCTCAATCTCTCCGTCTTCTTCCTCTTCGGGCTGCTGGTGGCACGTTCCTGGCCCCACTTCACGGGCGCGATGCTCGTGTATGCGGCGTTCAGCCTGACGGCGGTCCGCATGCTGCCGGTCGCGCTGGCGCTCGTCGGCACTCGCCTTTCTCGGGCGAGCGTGCTCTTCATGGGATGGTTCGGGCCGCGGGGCCTCGCCTCCATCGTCCTCGGCCTCGTGTACCTCGAGCGGGAGGCGCACCTGCCCGGCGAAGACACGATCCGATTGACGGTCATGGCGACCGTCTTGATCTCCATCTTCGCCCACGGGTCGACCGCGATGCCCGGCATCCGTCTCTACGCCGCGAGGATCGCGGGCCTGGACCCTGGCGCACCGGAATTTCAGGCCTCTCTCGCCTCGGGGGCTGTTAGGCCCGCTCCCATGGCTGCTCAGCATCCCTGACCCCGTCCACAAGTCGGTCGACACCCAGCTGAATCAAATGCATCACGCGCGCAAACGTTCCGCCGGGGATGCTGTCGTTGCGCCGGAGGCTCCAGCGTCCGAATGGGCCTCGCCTCAAGGCGTCGAAAGGGGAGGAGGCCTATATGACTGTCGACAAGCAGCCACGACGGCGTCTGGTGCCTCGCGTTATCGGCATTGCGGCGCTCTTGCTGATAGCGGCGCAACTTGTGCAGGCCCAGTCGAGCTCCGGCGCCGTGTCCGGGCGCGTCGCCAATGAAGCGGGCGCCGCGATCTCGGGCGTCGTCGTGACGGCTCGGAACCTGGCGAATGGGTTTCGTCGGTCCGCGATGTCGGACACGTCGGGCGCCTTCCGCATCGAGGACCTTCCGCCGGGGACGTACGACGTCACGGCCGAGGTTTCCGGCTACGGGACAGGGCTCGCGACCGGCGTCGTCGTTCACTCGTCCGAATTCACGAACGTTGCCTTTGCCCTGAAGCCCGTGTCGGCGCAAGCCGCGCCCGCTACCGTGGTCGCCGTTCAGGAGCCCCAGGGGCAGGCGGGCGCGCCGCCTCCGGACCTCATGAAGAAGGGGCCGCGGATGCAAATCTACGGCTTCGTTATGACCGACGGTATCTACGACATCAAGCAGGTCAATCCGGACTGGTTCGATGTCGAGCGCCCGACGAAGCTCCCGTCATTTCCGAACGAGTTTGGCGACAACGGCAACACCTGGTTCAGTGTTCGCCAGACGCGCTTCGGCGTCCGCGGGTGGCTTCCGACGGGGTGGGGGGAGGTCAAGACGGAGTTCGAGTTCGATCTCTTCGGCGTCGGCGTCGACGCCGGCCAGACGACGATCCGCCTGCGCCAGGCGTGGGGCGAGCTCGGTCAATTCCTCGTCGGGCAGACCAACAGCGTCTTCATGGATGGGGACGTCTTCCCGAACACTGTCGAGTACTGGGGACCGAACGGGATGGTCTTCTTCCGCAACGTCCAGATTCGGTGGACTCCGATCCAGGGCGAGACGCGCTTGATCTTCGCCCTGGAGCGGCCGGGAGCGTCGGGTGATAGCGGCAAGTACTCCGACCGCATCGAGCTCCAGAACATCAAGGGCCACTTCCCGTGGCCGGACTTCACCGCGCAGTTCCACTACGGGGAGAAGTGGGGTCACGTGCAGCTTGCCGGAATCGTCCGCTACATCGGCTGGACCGATGCCCTTCAAGACCAGTTCAACCTCTCGGGCCACGCCATCGGCTGGGGATTCAACCTGAGCTCGGTCATCAAGGTCGGCAAGTCCGGCAACCTGAGGCTCGAGGCCACGTACGGCGAAGGCATCGAGAACTACATGAACGACGCCCCCGTGGACATCGGGATCCAGACGAACTCGGGCGATCCGACTCGCCCGGTCGTGGGCAAGGCGCTTCCCATCTTCGGCATGGTCGCCTACTACGACTTCAACTGGAGCGAAAAGTTCTCGACGGCGATCGGCTACTCGCGGCTCGACATCAACAACAGCGACGGGCAAAGCCCGAACGCCTTCAAGAACGGTCAGTACGCCAGCACGAACCTTCTCTGGTACCCGGTCAAGAACGTGATGACCGGACTCGAGCTTCAGTGGGGCCGCCGGGAGAACTTCTCGGACGGCTTCGCCGTCAACGACTATCGCATCCAGTTCTCTGCGCAATACAAGTTCTCGTTCGATCTAGGAGGTAGCAAGTGAGCGCCACATCCAAGCCCAAGGTCCGCGTCGAGCACGATCTTCTGGGAGACCTGCCGGTTCCGGCCGACGCCTATTACGGCGTCCAGACCGCGCGGGCCCTGGAGAACTTTCACATTTCGGGCGTCGAGCTGCGGCTGTATCCGAACCTGATCAAGGCGTTTGCCATGGTGAAGCTCGCAGCGGCGCGGGCCAACTACGACTGCAAGCAGTTCTCGAAGGAGATCCTCAAGGGCATCGAGGGGGCCTGCAAGGAGCTCATGGAGGGGAAGCTCCACGACGAGTTCCGCCTCGACGTCTTCCAGGGCGGTGCGGGCACCTCGACCAACATGAACGCCAACGAGGTGATCGCGAACCGGGCCCTCGAGCTGATGGGCCACAAGAAAGGCGAGTACAAGTACTGCGACTCCCACGACCACGTCAACCGCTCCCAGTCCACCAACGACGCCTATCCCACGGCCCTCCATGTGGGGATGGCCCTCGGCAACGTCGAGCTCGTCAAGGAGGTCAAGGAGCTCATCGCGTCGTTCCGCCGAAAGGGCAAGGAGTTCTCGAAGATCCTCAAGATGGGCCGCACACAGCTCCAGGACGCCGTGCCGATGACGCTCGGCCAGGAGTTCGAGGCTTTCGCGGCGACGCTTTCGGGCGAGGTCGAAGCGCTCGAGCGCATCCAGCGGGTGCTCTGCGAGACCAACATGGGGGCGACCGCGATCGGCACGGGCTTGAACGCGCCGGAAGGCTATGCACAGAAGTGCACGGAGCATTTGGCGAAGATCACCGGCTTTCCGATTCACCTCGCCGAGGACCTGATCGAGGCGACTCAGGACACGCAGGCCTACGTCCTGTACTCCTCCTGCATGAAGAGCCTCGCGATCAAGCTGTCCAAGGTCTGCAACGACCTGCGGCTGCTTTCCTCCGGGCCGCGCTGCGGTTTGAGGGAGATCAATCTCCCGGCCAAGCAGCCGGGCTCCTCGATCATGCCGGGGAAGGTCAACCCGGTCATCCCGGAGGTCGTCAACATGGTCTGCTTCCGCGTCATCGGCAGCGACCTGACGGTGTCGCTGGGCGCCGAAGCCGGGCAGCTCCAGCTGAACGTCTTCGAGCCGGTCATCGCGGCCTGCATCTTCGAGGCACAGACGATGTTCATCAACGCGGCGCGCACGCTGCGCGTGCACTGCGTGGACGGCATCACGGCCAACCCGGACGTCTGCAAGCACTATGTCGAATACAGCATCGGCACGGTCACCGCGTTGAACCCGGTCATTGGCTACGACCGCTCGACCGAGCTCGCCGCGGAGGCGATGAAGTCGGGCCGTGGCATCCTCGAGCTGATCCGAGAAAAGAAGGTTCTCTCGGAGGATCAGATCGCGAAGGTCCTAAACCCGGCCGCGATGACGGGGCAAGCGCCCCAGGCATGAGCCTCGGGGCGCCCGTTCGCGCGGCGCTGCTGGCGTCGGCCGTCGGCATGCTCGTTCTGCCCGCGCACGGCGAGCAACCGGCGCCCGGCGGCTGGCGGCCATTCACGGCGACGTGGGCCCTCTCGGGACAGAGACAGCTGCTCGCGACCGAAGGCGAGCGTTCCGCCTCGATTGTCCATCTTTCTGGCCCCCTGACCCTCACGAGCGGGGAGGGGCTCGGCCGAGGGCTGCTCAGCGAGATGATCGGGTTCGACGACGGAGGAACGCTCCTCGTCGGACGGGCCGTCTTCGTGGACGAGCACGGTGATCGGGTCTTCTGCGCCATCAAGGCCGAGCCGATCGGAACCGGCCGCCGGGCCACGGCGACGATTACGGGCGGCACCGGGCGCTTCGCCGGGCTCGAAGGGACTTTCTCGTTTGCCTGGCAGTACGTCGTGGACGAGGAGAGCGGCGAAATCAGCCTGCGCGCGGTGAGCGTCGAGGGCCGCACCCGACGCGGGCCTTCGACTCGCGGAGATGGTCCGCGATGACCCCGGGCGCGAAGACGCTCGTCGCCCGCCTGGGCGTCGTGGCTCTCGGCGCGGCGATCTGGTTCTGGCCCGTGCCCGAGGGGCTCACCGCCCCGGCGTGGCATCTCTTTGCGATCTTCGCCGCGACGATCGCCTCGGTGATTGCCGGCGCCTTCCCCATCCTGACGGCCTCCGTTCTCGCGGTCGGAATCTCCGTCCTCTCGGGAGTCCTGACTCCCGCCAAGGCGTACGCCGGGTTTGCGAACGGGACGATCCTGCTCATCGTCGTCGCGTTCCTGGTCGCGCGGGCGATTGTGAAATGCGGTCTCGGCCAGCGGCTCGGCCACCTCGTGGTGAGGCTATTTGGGCGATCGACGCTCGGTCTGGGCTACAGCATCTTTCTGCTGGACGCCGTGATCGCGCCCGCGTTCCCGAGTGACACGGCGCGCTCCGGAGTCCTCTACCCCCTGGCGCTCTCGCTCGCCGAAGGCGGCGGCTCACGGCCCGACGAGGCGACGCGCAAGAAGATGGGGGCCTACCTCATGTTCTGCGGCATGGCGACCCTCTCCCTCTCTTCGGCGCTGTGGCTCACGGCGATGGCGGGCAACCCGCTTGGAGCCGAGATCGGAAAGTCGATGGGCTTCCAGATCTCTTTCGGCTCGTGGCTACTCGCCTCGGCGGTCCCCACGCTGCTCTCGCTCGCTCTTCTGCCGTTTCTTCTCTACAAGGTCTTCCCGCCGGAGGTGAAGGCGACGCCCGAGGCACCGGCCGCCGCGCGCAAGGCGCTCGCCGAGATGGGTCCCTTGAACGCGCAGGAGAAAATCGTGGCGGCCACCTTCATCGTGATGGTTGTCCTCTGGGGGCTTGCCGGGACGCTGAAGCTCGACCTCACGGCGGTGGCGTTCCTGGGACTCGGGGTGCTCCTCGCCTCGGGCGTCTTGACCTTGAAGGACATCGGGCAACAGGGCGACGTTCTGGCGACCTTCATGTGGTTCGCGATCCTCTACACCTTGAGCGGTCAGTTGAACTCCCTGGGCTTCATGGGCTATCTCGGCCAGCGGCTCGGAGGGTCTTTGGGCGGGCTCCCCTGGCTCGCCGCGTACGCGATTCTCGTCGTCGCGTACGTCGTCCTCCACTACCTCTTCGTCAGCCAGACGGCGCACGTCCTCGCCTTGTTTGGCGTCTTTCTCGGCGTCGGCGCGCAGCTCCACGTTCCACTGCCTCTACTCGGTTTCGCTCTGCTCTTCTCGACGAGCTACATGTCCACGATGACGCCGCAGGCCTCGAGCGCGAATGTGCTGGTGGTCGGGAGCGGATACCTGACGCAGGGCGAGCTCTATCGGCTTGGCACCATCACGACCGCCTTCAACGTCCTTCTGCTCCTCCTCGTGGGGACGCCGTGGCTCCTGCTGGTGGCGCGGTGAGGTGAGGAGGCGGCGTGGCGTACTTGACGGAAGCCCTTCGCCGCAATCCCGAGCTCGCCATCTTCCTGACGCTCGCTCTGGGATTCGTGCTCGGGCGCCTTCGGATCGGGAGCTTCCAGCTCGGAAACGTCGTCGGGACTCTCCTCGCCGGCGTCCTCATCGGGCAGCTCGACATCCGCGTCGATCCGGTCGTGAAGATCGTCTTCTTCGACCTCTTCCTCTTCGCGACCGGGTACAAGGTCGGCCCCCAGTTCATCCGCGGACTCGGCAAGAGCGCTCTGCCGCAGGTCGCGGTGACGGCCGTTCTGTGTCTCACGAGCCTCGCGACGACGGTCGCGGCCGCGAAGATCTTTCGTTACGACTGTGGGACGGCCGCGGGCCTGATGGCCGGGGCCTTCACGGAGTCGACGGTCATCGGCACGGCGGGCGAAACGATCAAGCGGCTCGACCTGCCGGAGGCGGAGAAGACCCGGCTCCAAAACAACATCCCCATCGCCTATTCGGTCTCGTATCTCGTCGGCACGGGCTTCGTCGTGTGGTTCCTGTCGAGCCTGGCGCCCCGGCTCTTCAAGGTGGACTTGAAGACCGAGAGCCGCAAGCTCGAGAAGGAGCTTTCGGGCGGCCAGGAGTGGGGACCTGCCGGGCCGTCGGCTAAGCGCGAGTGGGACCTGCGCGCTTACCGGATCGACGACGCGGCGTGGGCGGACCGAAGCGTGGGCGAGCTCGAGAAGTCCTTAGCTCCGGAGAGGGTCTTCGTGGAGCAGATTCACCGCGGGGGAGAGATCCTCGAGGCGGCTCCGGAGACGGTCCTTCGTCGCGGCGACGCCGTCGCGGTCGCGGCTCGCCGAAGGGTGCTCGCCGGAGGCGTTCCGATCGGCATCGAGATCGAGGACCACACGCTCCTGGACTTCCCGGTCGAGGCCCTCGACATGGTCGTGACCAACAAGGCCCTGGCCGAGCGGCCCCTCGCCGAGATCGCCGAGCGGCATGGCCGCGGTGTCGCTCTCCTGAAGCTCGTGCGCGGGGGCGAGGAGATTCCCTACGTGCCCTCGACCGTCATCAATCGCGGCGACCTCATGACGATCGCCGGCGCGACGCGCGACCTCGAGCGAACCGGGCAGGCGCTGGGGTATATCGAGCGGCCCTCGAGCGCCACCGACGTCGTCTTCGTCGGCCTGGGGGTCGTCGTGGGCGGGCTCGTCGGGCTGCTGTCCGTCTCCGTGGCCGGGCTCCCGCTCTCCCTGACCGCGAGCGGGGGAGCGCTCATCATGGGTCTGGTCTTCGGCTGGCTCCGCTCGGTGAGGCCGACCTTCGGGCGGATCCCCGAGGCGGCGCTCTGGGTCTTCGACACGATCGGGCTTGCGGTCTTCATCGGTGTGGTCGGCCTCGGCGCAGGCCCCGGATTCGTCGACGGCCTTCGAAGGACGGGGCCGAGCCTGCTGCTGGTCGGCCTGGTGGTTGCGGTCACGCCGCACATCACGGCGCTTCTCTTCGGCCGGAGCGTGCTCAAGATGAACCCCATCATTTTGCTTGGTGCCTGCGCCGGCGCCGGGACGGTCACGGCCGCCCTGCGGTCGATCCAGGACGAGGCGCAGAGCAAGCTACCCGTGCTCGGCTACACCGTGCCCTACGCCATCGGGAACATTCTGCTGACGGCGTGGGGGCCGGTCATCGTTCTCTTGACGAAATAGGAGGCAGTCATGTCTAGACGCATCACGTTCTTCCTGACTTTGACTCTTCTGCTGACCGCCGCCGCCGGGCCTGCGATCGCGCAGACGGGCGCGGGAGCCGCGAAAGGCCCACTCCCGAACGTCGTCGTGCTCGCCACGGGCGGCACCATCGCCGGCGCGGCAGCAACCGACGTCCAGGCCGGCTACACCTCCGGACAGGTTGGCGTCGAGCAGCTCCTCGCCGCCGTGCCACAGGCCAAGAAGCTCGCCAACCTGAAGGGCGAGCAGATCTCGAACATCGGCTCGCAGGACATGAACGACGAGGTCTGGTTCAAGCTCGCGCGGCGCATCAACGAGCTCACGGCGATGAAAGACGTGGACGGCATCGTCATCACGCACGGCACGGACACGATCGAAGAGACGGCGTACTTCCTCAATCTCGTGACCAAGTCGCGTAAACCGGTCGTGCTGACGGCCGCCATGCGCCCCTCGACGGCGCTGTCGGCCGACGGCCCGCTCAACTTCTACAATGCGGTCGCCGTGGCCGCGAACAAGGATGCGGCAGGCCGCGGCGTGCTCGTGGTCGTCAACGACTGGATCCACGGCGCCTCCTCGCTCACGAAGGCGAGCACGACCGCGGTGCAGACGTTCCTCTCGCCGCTGCGGGGCCTCATCGGCACCGTGGCATACGGGGAGGCCGAGTTCTACCGCGGCCCGGTCGGCCGCAACACGATGGACTCTGAGTTTTCGCTCGACGGCCTCACGTCCCTCCCGCGCGTGGACATCGTCATGGCCTACGAGAACATGGACGGGGCCCTGATCGATTGTGCGGCCGCGGCGGGAGCCAAGGGCATCGTGATCGCGGGCGTGGGCAACGGCAACATGACGCAGGTTGCGTTGAACGCGCTCGGCGCCCAGGCCAAGAAGGGTATCGTTTGCGTGCGCTCGTCGCGGGTCGTTACGGGCCGCGTGGGTCGCAACGTCGAAGTCGACGATGACAAATACGGGTTCGTCGCCTCGCTGGACCTGAACCCCCAGAAGTCGAGGGTGCTGTTGCGGCTGGCGCTCACGAAGACGAAGGATGTCAAGCAGATTCAGCGTTACTTTGACCAGTATTGAAGGACGTTCCGTCGCGGTCCGCGAGCTTCGGGCCGTCCGGGTTATCCGGGCGGTCCCGAGGATCGGGCCGGCGTCCGGGATTCTGGGTTAAGAAGATAGCGGCGCTGCGGCGCGGGGAGGAGACCGGATGAGTCAGGCCCCAGGGTTTCTCGGTTCTTCGATTGGGCGCAAGGTGGTCATGGCGGTCACCGGCGCGATTCTCTTCGGGTTCGTCCTCGGCCACATGATCGGCAACCTGCAGGTCTATCTCGGGCCCGAGGCGCTCAACCACTACGGCGTGTTGCTTCGCCAGCTCCTCCACGGCGCGGGCCTCTGGATCGTCCGCGTCGTGATGCTGACGGCCGTGTCACTGCACATTTGGTCGGCGACTTCCCTCACACTCGAAAGCCGGCGGGCACGCCCCGAGGGCTACCGCGAGCAGAAGTGGAAGGAGTCGACCTACGCCTCGCGCACCATGCGGTGGGGAGGCGTCATCCTGCTGCTCTTCGTCATCTATCACCTTCTCCACTTTACGACCGGCACGGCACACCCGGATTTCATCGAGGGGGACATCTACCACAACTTCGTGACGGGCTTTCAGAGTGTGCCGGTTTCGCTCGTCTACATCTTTGCAATGCTCGCGCTCGGCCTGCACCTGCGGCACGGCGTGTGGAGCATGTTCCAGACGCTCGGGGTCTCTCACCCCCGCTACATACGCATGGCCCACGCCGCAGCCTGGATCTTCGCGGTCATCATCGTCGCCGGAAACATCTCCTTCCCGATCGCGGTCCTGGCCGGGATCGTGAAATAGCCCGAGGAGGTCGCATGGAACTCCGCTCCAACATCCCGTCCGGGCCTCTCGAGAAGAAGTGGGAGAAACACCGCTTCGAGATGAAGCTCGTCAACCCGGCCAACAAGCGCAAGTACAGCGTGATCGTCGTGGGCTCGGGGCTGGCGGGGGCCGGCGGCGCCGCCTCCATGGCGGAGCTCGGATACAAGGTGAAGTGCTTCTGTTACCAGGACTCGCCCCGGCGCCCGCACTCGATCGCGGCGCAGGGCGGCATCAACGCGGCCAAGAACTACCACAACGACGGAGACAGCGTCTTTCGCCTCTTCTACGACACGGTCAAGGGCGGCGACTTCCGCGCCCGCGAGGCGAACGTCTACAGGCTGGCGGAAGTCTCGGGCAACATCATCGACCAGTGCGTCGCTCAGGGAGTGCCCTTCGCGCGCGAGTACGGAGGGCTGCTCGACAACCGGTCCTTCGGCGGGGCGCAGGTCTCGCGCACTTTCTACGCGCGCGGGCAGACCGGGCAGCAGCTGCTGCTGGGCGCCTATCAGGCGCTCGAGCGGCAGATCGGCTTGGGCTCGGTCGAGATGTTTCCCCGGCACGAGATGCAGGAACTGATCATCGTGGAGGGCCGTGCCCGCGGCATCGTTGTGAGGGACATGGTCACGGGCGAGGTCGAGACGCATCTGGCCGATGCCGTGTGCCTGGCGACGGGCGGATACGGCAACGTGTTCTATCTGGCGACGTACGCCAAGGGCTGCAACGGCACAGCGATCTGGCGCGCCTACAAGAAGGGCGCGGCCTTCGCGAACCCGTGCTTCACGCAGATTCACCCGACCTGCATCCCGGTCACCGGCGAGTATCAGTCGAAGCTCACCCTCATGAGCGAATCTCTTCGCAACGACGGCCGCATCTGGGTGCCGAAGGCCAAGGGCGACAAGCGTGCCCCGGGAGAGATACCCGAGGAGGAGCGCGACTATTACCTCGAGCGCATGTACCCGAGCTTCGGCAACCTCGCTCCGCGGGACATTTCCTCACGGGCCGCCAAGCGCGTCTGCGACGAGGGCCGCGGCGTGGGACCGACGGGGCTCGGGGTCTATCTCGACTTCGAGGACGCCATCAAGAGGCTCGGTCGGAACACGATCGAGGAGAAGTACGGCAACCTGTTCGAGATGTACGAGCGCATAACGGACGAGAACCCGTACAACGTGCCGATGCGGATCTATCCCGCGATGCACTACACGATGGGAGGCCTCTGGGTGGACTACGACCTGATGAGCACGATTCCCGGCCTCTTCGTCTTGGGCGAGGCCAATTTCTCCGACCACGGCGCCAACCGCCTCGGCGCCTCGGCCCTGATGCAGGGGCTGGCCGACGGCTACTTCGTCATTCCCTACACGATCGGCAACTACCTCGCGCGGGAGAAGTTCACGCCGGTGCCGAGCGACCACCCGGAAGTCCGCGCGGCGGAACAGGCCCTGACCGAGCGGACGAAACGGCTTCTTTCGATCCAGGGCAAGCGCACGCCGACCTCGTTCCACCGGGAGCTCGGCAAGATCATGTGGGAGCACTGCGGCATGGCGCGGGACAAGAAGGGCCTCGAGCAGGGCCTCGCGATGATCCCGAAGCTCCGTGAGGAGTTCTGGAAGAACCTGCGAGTCCCCGGCAGCGGCGAGGAGCTCAACCAGTCGCTCGAGCACGCGGGCCGGGTCGCAGACTTCCTCGAGCTCGGCGTGCTCATGTGCCTCGACGCGCTCGAGCGGGACGAGTCCTGCGGCTCCCACTTCCGCACCGAGCACCAAACACCCGACGGCGAGGCGAAGCGCAACGACAAGGACTTCTGTCACGTCGCCGCCTGGGAGTTCCGGGGGGAGGGAAAGAAACCGACCCGGAACGTAGAGCCCCTCGTCTACGAGAACGTGGAACTTGCCGTGCGGAGCTACAAATGAAAGTCACACTCAGGGTCTGGCGCCAGAAGGACGCGAAAGCCGAGGGACGCTTCGTTACCTACGAAGCCGGCGATATCAACGAGGAGATGTCCTTCCTCGAGATGCTCGACGTCGTCAACGAAGGCCTGATCGGAAAGGGCGAAGACCCGATCGCCTTCGACCACGACTGCCGGGAGGGCATCTGCGGAACGTGCGGCGTCGTCGTGAACGGCCGACCCCACGGTCCCCGCGATCGAACGACCGCCTGTCAGCTCCACATGCGGAGCTTCCACGACGGCGACGTGCTCACGATCGAGCCCTGGCGCGCCGCCGCTTTTCCCGTCGTCAAGGACCTCATCGTCGACCGAGGCGCCTTCGACCGCATCATCGCCGCCGGTGGCTTCATCTCGGTGCCCACGGGCAGCGCGCCCGATGGAAACGCGATCCCCGTCCCGAAGGAGAACGCGGACTTGGCCATGGACGCGGCCGCGTGCATCGGCTGCGGCGCGTGCGTCGCGGCCTGCCCCAACGCCTCGGCGATGCTGTTCGTGGGCGCAAAGATCTCGCAGCTCGCTCTCTTGCCCCAGGGCCAGCCCGAGCGGCGCGACCGCGTCCGAAGCATGGTCGCGCGGATGGACGCCGAGGGCTTCGGGACGTGCACCAACCACGGCGAGTGCGAGGCGGCCTGCCCCAAGGGCATCCGCATGGAATTCATCGCCCGGATGAACGCGGACTTTCTCCGCGCGGCGCTCACCGCCGGCCGGCGAAAGAGCGCGGCCGGCGAGGGCGGCGGCGGTTAAGACGGCCGCCAGGCGATCCATCGCCTGGCGCACTGTGTTCGACCGGTACGTCCCATGGTCGCCGGTTTCGGTGATCGCCGCAGCCCTGCTGTGGATCGCCGGAGCGGCTTCCGCGGCGGCGCAATCTGGGTCGGGCGTTCTCGAGGGGCGAGTGCTCGACGAGAGCAAGGTCGCCGTTTCCGGAGTGACGATAACGGCTCGGAACCTGGCTTCCGGGTTTCGTCAGTCGGCTGTCTCGAACGCGTCGGGCCTGTTCCGTATCGGCGGCCTTCCGGCGGGCGCATACGATGTCACTGCCGAGACTTCGGGTTTCGGCACGGGACTGGTGAGCGGCGTCGCCGTTGCGGCCTTCGTAGCCACGAGCGTCGACTTCGTCCTCAAGGCTGCGGCTCCGGAAACCGTCGAGGCGCCCTCGGCGGGGTCTCCGGTGAAGCCGGAACCGAAACCCGGGCCGCGCCTGCAGATCTACGGATTCACGGTGCTGAACCTGATCTACGACTTCAAGCAAGTGGATCCGAACTGGTACGACATGGAGCGCCCGTCGAAGCTCCCGGCCTTTCCGAACGAGTTTGGAGAGAACGGCAATTTCTGGGCGAGCGTTCGGCAGTCCCGCTTCGGCGTCCGTTCCTGGCTGCCGACGGGCCTCGGTGAGGTCAGGACGGAATTCGAGTTCGACCTCGTGGGAGTCGGTGCCGACGCCGGCGAGACGACCTTTCACCTTCGTCAGGCATGGGGCGCGCTCGGACCGTTCCTCGCCGGCCAGACCTACAGCGTCTTCATGGATTTCGATGTCTTCCCGAGGTCCCTGGAATACTGGGGGCCGAACGGGATGGTCTTCTATCGAAACGTCCAGCTTCGCTGGACGCCGATCCAGGGAGACAAGCGCCTGCTTTTCGCCCTCGAGCGGCCCGGAGCGAACGGCGACAGCGGCGAGTTCGCGGGCCGGATTGAGCTCCAGAACATCCAGGGCCACTACCCGTACCCGGACTTCACGGCGCAGTACCACTACGGCGAATCCTGGGGGCACGTGCAGCTTTCCGGAATCGTCCGATACATTGGCTGGACCGACACGCTCGAGGATGCCTACGACCTGTCGGGGCACACGATCGGCTGGGGGCTGAACTTGAGCTCGGTCCTCAGGCTCTCCGGGACGAGCAAGTTGCGGCTCGAAGCCACCTACGGTCGGGGGATCGAGACATACATGAGGGACGCGCCGGTGGACGTTGGAGCCGAGCACAACTTCGGCGATCCGAGTCGGCCGGTCGTTGGCAAGGCGCTGCCGGTCTTCGGTATGGTCGCGTTCTACGATTTCGATTGGAGCGATCGTTTGCGAAGTGCCGTGGGCTACTCCCGACTGGACATGGAGAACAGTGACGGTCAGCTGCCGACCGCCTTCAAGAGCGGGCAGTACGCTCTGGCCAACCTTCTCTTCTATCCTGTGAAAAACGTCATGACGGGCCTCGAGTTTCAGTGGGGTCGCCGGGCGAATTTTTCCGACGGCTTCCAGGTCGATGACTACCGCATCCAGTTCTCGGCGAGGTACGACTTTTCATTCGAACTGGGAGCCAACCGGTGATCCCGGAATAGGTGAAATGTTCTGGGATTCAATATACGCTCCAAGTCCTACGACCTCCGTCGGGAGGGAAGCGGTTGAGCCGGCGCCCGTTGCGGGCGGCCCTACGACGAGAATGAAGATCGGTCCAATCGCCACTCGATGCGGGAGGAAGGAAAAAGAACGTGAAGAGCGAAGACGTGGAAGAAGGAAGAGCTGGGGAGGGCGAGGCCGCTCGGCCGCTGAAGCTCGATAACCTCATCGACCGTGCGCGAAAATTGGCACGGCACTATCGGGTGAAGGACGGCGAGAGGTTTCGCCTCAACGACGTCGATCCGGGGGACACGGCCTGGCTCAAGGCCGAGGACAAGCGGATCTCCAAGGAGGCGTTGCAGCAGGGCATCGACCTCCTGGCCGAGCTCCAGGACATGCTCTATGCCCAGGACCGCTGGGGGGTGCTCCTGATCTTCCAGGCCATGGACGCCGCCGGAAAGGACGGCGCGATCAAGCACGTCATGTCCGGCGTCAACCCGCAGGGTTGCCAGGTCGTCTCGTTCAAGGCGCCGTCGGCCGAGGACCTGGACCACGACTTCCTGTGGCGCTGTTCCAAGAACCTGCCCGAGCGCGGCCGAATCGGCATCTTCAATCGTTCCTACTACGAGGAGGTTCTGGTCGTGCGCGTGCACGAAGAGCTCCTCCAGAAGCAGAAGATGCCGCCAGAGCTCGTGACGAAAGACATCTGGAACGAACGCCACCGGGACATTCGCGCCTACGAGCGGTATCTCAACGACAACGGCATCGTCGTCCGAAAGTTCTTCCTCCACCTCTCGCGCGCGGAGCAGAAGCGGCGCTTCCTGGCGCGCATCGAGGACAAGGAGAAGAACTGGAAGTTCTCCGCGACGGATGCGCAGGAGCGATCGTTCTGGAAGGACTACATGCGCGTCTACGAGGACATGATCCGCAACACGGCCACCAAGCGCTCGCCCTGGTACGTCATCCCGGCGGACAACAAGTGGTTCACGCGGATCGTGGTCGCGGCCGCCGTCATCGACACACTTGCCTCGCTCGGCCTCAAATACCCGAAGGTCGGCAAGGAGAAAATCGCGGAGCTCGCCAGAGTCCGCAAGGCGCTCCTCTCAGAGAAGTAGGGCCGTCGAAGGGGAGCGGTGCCGGCCCGATTTTCTCGGGCCTGTCCCGGTTCCGGTTCGAGACTCTCGGCTGCCGGTCGCTGTGCGACCGCCGCAGCCGAAAGCCTCAGTTGTGGGGTTCGGGTGCCTTCGGCACGTCGCCGGGCGCGCTTTGAACCGCAGCGGGCGGCGCCCAGGCGTCGGTCACCCCGGGAACGCCCATGTAGAGCCAGTTGGTCGGCTGGCCGGGGGCGCCTGCAGCCGAGCCCTGCGCTGCCGCGGGCGCGGGACCGGTCGCCGAACCCTCCATCGCCAGATTGGCGATCGGCTTCGCGCCAAATAGCTGCAGATAGGTCCTGAGGGCCTCGAGCCCGGAGAGCCGCGTGACCTTCTTGACGTCCGCCTGCTTGACGCTCATGAGCGTCCCGCCGCTCCACCGATGGAAGGTGTAGGTCGTGCCCTGAAGCACCGGGTTGTCGCGCGCATACATCTGGCCCGTGGGGGCGAGATCGATCCGGTAGACGACCTGGTTCTGGATCTCCTTCGTTCGAGGAGCAATGTTCTTGACCTTCGATTTCGGAAGACGCACGGTGGACTGGTCCGGCCAGACCTTGAACACGTAGACGTTTCCCTCCAGGACCGGCTTGGTCATCGCGAACCCGCTGCCGGTGGGAATGAGGTCGATCTGATAGAGCTCCTGCGGCGCGGCGGCCGGGGCCTGTGCTGCGGGGGGTTGTGGCTGTGCCTGCGGCTGGGGGCTCTGCGCCTGCTGGGCCGGCGAGACGGCAGCGAAGCCGAGTGCCGGGAGGAGGAGGATTCGCGCGTATCGCATGCTGGATTTCTCCTGGTCCTATTGTAGCCCCCACGCGGATTGGAGCCCATCGATCCGGAGTCCGACCGGTTCAAGCGGGCTCTTGCGGCTCGCCCCGAGACGCGGCTGCCTCGTCCCGTTGGTATTTCTCCACGGCTACCTCGACGTTGAAGAACATCCGCTCGCGACCGAGCGCGGTGCCGAGCGAAGAGTCTTGAACGGGTCGCCGTGCGACCGCTGGAGCCGAAGTCTCAGTTGTGCGGTTCGGGCGCCTTTGGCACGTCGCCCGGCGCAGCTTGGACGGCAGATGGCGGCGCCCAGGCATCTGTCACACCGGGAACTCCCTGATAGATCCAGTTGCCGGGAGCTTGACTCGCGCCTGGAGCGGCCGAGCCCTGGGCGGCGGAGCCCTGACCGGCCGAGGGCGCTCCCCCAATCGTCGTAACGGTGCCGCCTCCCTGCATCGGCAGGTTGGCAATCGCCTTGGCGCCGGATTGCTGCATATGAATCTTGAATGCATCGAGCCCGGTCAGCCGGGTGATTTTTTGCACGTCCGCCTGCCGCAGGCTCACGAGTGCTCCCTCTTTCCAGCTGCGGAACTGGTATGTCGTTCCCTTCAGTGTGGGCTGGTCGCGGGAGAACATCTGGCCAGAGGGCACGAGATCGACCTGATAGACAACCTCGTCGCTGACGTCCTTCGTTCGCCGGACCATGTTCTTGACCTTCGATTTCGGAAGGCGCACGGTCGCCCGATCCGGCCAGACCTTGAACACGTAGACGTCTCCTTCGAGAACCGGCTTGGTGAGAGCGAAGCCCGTCCCAGAAGGAACGAGATCGATCTGATAGATCTCGAGCGGCTCCTGCGCCTGGGGCTGCGTCCCGGCGGGCTGCTTTGCCTGTGGCTGCTGCGCCGGGGGCTGCTGGCTCTGGGGCTGCTGGCTCTGCGCGCTGGCGGCGAGGACCAACGACACCAATACGAAGACGCTCGACCGCTTCATTTTTTGAACTCCTGATGAGCCTAGTGTACGCGCTTTACGCAGGCTTTGGGGGTTCGGGACGGGGCGAGGCGGACTCGTTTCGCTGGTATCTGGCCACGGCCATCTCGAGGTTGAAGAACATCCGGTCGCGGCCCAGGGTCTGGCCGAGAGGCGAGCGCTGAACCATCGCCAGGACATCCGGGTTCAGACCCACGAGCCACAGTTGGATGCCCCGGTCGCGATTCCTCTTCTCGCCCTCGGTCAGCATCTTCAGGGCCGTGTACTCGAGATCGAATACGGCGCTGAGGTCGAGCGCCACGACCCGTGGTGTCGTCTCGGCGATGAACGACTGTGCTTTCTGTCCGATCCGCTCGGCGTTGGCGAAAAAGATACGACCCTCGACCCGCAGCAGGAGCAGGCCCGGAAAGGTCTCGTCCTCGGGGTGCTCTTTCGATCGTGGCCGGAAGGCGTTTGTGCCGGGCTTTCGCCCCAGGACGTGGACGGGCGGATCGGCCACCTGGTGCGCGAGGGCCACCAGCGACAGGATGATCGCGACGACGATTCCCCTGAGCGTTCCGAAGAGCATCACTCCGGCGAACGCCGCGAGCGCCCAGACGAACTCCGTGCGGCGAATTCGCAGGATCGAGCGGAACTCCGCCGGCTTGATCAGCCCGATGGAATAGACGACGACGACCGCCGCCAGCGTGGCCTGCGGCATGAGGCCGATCAAGGGAGCCAGGAAGAACATCGTCGCGAGCGTGACGGCGGCGGTGACGATCTCCGCGAGCTGCGTGCGAGCGCCCGCATGCCGGTTGACGGCCGTCTGGCTCGTTCCGCCGCCCGACGGCATCGCACCCAGCAACGCGCCGATGCCGTTCCCGAGGCCGGTGGCGAGCAGTTCGCGGTTTGCGCGGGGCGGCGGCTCGTCGCTTCGGGTGAAGGCGCGGCCGGCGGCGACCGTCTCCGTGAACGACATGAGAGCAATGCCGATCGCGCCCGACCAGAGCACCGAGGCGAGCGAGAGATCCGGCATGGTCAGAGGCGGAAGTCCGGTCGGGATGTGGCCGACGAGCTCGATGCCCCGCGCTTTCAGATCGAGCAAACGCACACCCCCGATCCCCAGGGCGACGGCGACGAGCGGCGCCGGAACGCGCGGGAGCCACCGCTCGAAGCCGATGAGAATTGCAAGCATGGCGATTCCGACCGCGAGCGTCGGCAGCGACGTTTGCGGCATCTGCTCCACCGTCGCGACGAGCTTTCGGAGAAAAGTGCTCCCGGCGACGTGGAAGCCGAGAAGCTTCGGGATCTGGTCGCACACGATGACGACGCCGATCCCCGCCTTGAAGCCGACGAGCACGGGCTCGGAGATGAAGTTCGCGACGAAGCCAAGCCGCAGAATCCAGGCCGCCACAAGGATCGCTCCCACGAGCAGCGTCAGCGTCGCTGAGGCGCGCAGCAGGACGGCCGTGTCGCCCGCCGAGGTGGCCTGCACGAGATCCGCCCCGGCCAGAATCGCGAGCGTCGTCGTGGTGCTGACGGAGAGCACGCGCGACGTGCCGAGAACGGCGTAGACGAGCATGGGAAGAAATGCCGTGTAGAGTCCGACCTGCACGGGCAGCCCGGCGACCGTCGCGTAAGCCATCGCCTTCGGAATGACGACGGCCGCGGCGGTCAGGCCCGCGACGACGTCGGGACTCAGCCATTCCGCCCGATAACCCTTGAGCCACGCCGCGGGCGGGAGTCGATCGCGAGGATGGCCGGGGAGGTCGCTCATTGCTTCAGAGACCCGACGGGTCCCCGAAAGCGGGCGTGATCGCGATGAAGGCATAGAGCCACGAGATGGGCGGCTTGAGCCTCACCGTCTAGCCTCCTTCCGACGTCGGTTCTTGACCCCGGAGCGGGATCCTACAGTGTCGGCCTGCCGAGCAGGGCGCGGGTGTGCCGGGCGATCATCAATTCTTCGTTCGTCGGGATCACCCACGCCGTCACGCGGCTATCGGTCCGGCTGATTCGCGGGCCGCCTCGGGAGTTGGCCTCCTCATCGACGTCCAGTCCCAGCCAGCTCGCGCTCCGGCAGACGCGCTCGCGGATCGAGGCGGCGTTCTCGCCGATGCCTCCGGTGAAGACGAGGGCATCGAGCCCACCCAGGGCCGCCGCGAGCGAGCCGAGCTCGCGTTGGATGCGGTAGACGAACAGGTCGAGAGCCTCTGAGGCCCGGGCGTCGGAGCTCGCAAGCAGCTCGCGCATGTCGCTCGAGATCTCGGAGACGCCAAGGAGCCCCGATTGCTCGTAGAGAAGTCGCTCCAGTTGCGTCGCGGTCATGCCATGCCGGTCGATCAAGTAGAGCAGCACGCCGGGGTCGATCGCGCCGCACCGAGTGCCCATCATGAGCCCGTCTAAGGCCGTGAAGCTCATCGTCGTTGCCACGCTGCGACCGGCGGCCATCGCGCAGAGGCTGGCGCCGTTGCCCAGGTGCGCGACCACGGTCCGCCCCTCGGCCGCGCGGCGATCGATCCGCGGAAGCACCGAGGCGATGTACTCGTACGACAGACCGTGAAACCCGTAGCGCCTCACTCCTTCTTCCGCATAGCGACGCGGCAAGGCGAAGGCCTGCGCCAGCGGCGGCTGGGTGCGGTGAAATGCGGTATCGAAGCAAGCGATCTGCGGCAGATGCGGTGCCCTCTCTTGGACCGCCTTGATCGCGGCCACATTGTGCGGTTGATGCAGGGGAGCCAGCGGGACGAGGGCCTCGAGCTCGGCGAGGGTGTCGGCGTTCACGCGCACCGGCGTCGTGAATTTCACGCCGCCGTGCACGACGCGGTGACCTGCCGCGGCGAGAGTGTGCCCGGCCATGGGGCCGTCCCGACCCCATGTGAACAGGTACTCGATCGCTCCCGAATGTCCGAGCCGGGTCCCGGACGGCCACTCCTTCTCGCCGACAACGGAGTCACCCTGGCGCGCGACGAAACGCGGCTCGCTCAGCAGCCCTTCGAGCTGGCCGCGAAGCAGAGGCTCGGGCGGGTCTCGATCGAGAAAGACCGAGAACTTCAGGCTCGAGGAGCCCGCATTGAGAATGAGCAGCGCGTCGGGCATGTGTCGCGGCTCAAGCCACCGGGGGCGTCAGTATGGCCAGGCCCAGTTGGCGATCTCCGCCCGGTCGGTGCCCTGCTCGTGCGCGTAGTGCATGTTGTCGATGATGGCGTTCTTCATCTCCTCTTTCAGATGGGCGGCCTTCGTGCGCAGCTTCGGCACCCGGTCGATCACGTCGATGACGAGGTTGAAGCGCGAGGTCTCGTTCAGCATCGCGAGCTCGAGCGGCGTATTGATGTTTCCCTTTTCCTTGTAGCCGCGCACGTGCATGTTTTCGTGCCCCTTGAAGCGGTACGAGAGCTTATGGATGAGCCACGGATAGCCATGGAAGTTGAAGATGATCGGCTTGTCCGTGGTGAACAGGCTGTCGAATTCGCGCTCCGTCGAGCCGTGCGGGTGCTCGGACGTCGGCTGCAGCTTGAAGAGATCGACGACGTTGACGAAGCGGAGCTTCAGGTCGGGCGTTCGCTCGCGCAGGATCGCCGCTGCGGCGAGGGCCTCCATGGTGGCGACGTCGCCGCAGGAGGCCAGGACGACGTCCGGCTCCTCGCCCGCATCGGTGCTCGCCCGCGCCCAGATGCCGAGCCCCTTGGCGCAGTGAATGATCGCCTCGTCGATCGTCGTGAACTGCAGGTGCTTCTGCTTGTCGGCCACGATGACGTTGATGTAGTCGGTCGAGCGCAGGCAGTGGTCGGCGACGGAGAGGAGAGTGTTGGCGTCGGGCGGCAGGTAGACGCGCGTCACCGAAGGGCTCTTGTTCGTGACGAGGTCGATGAAGCCGGGGTCCTGATGGGAGAATCCGTTGTGATCCTGGCGCCAGACCGTCGAGGAGAGCAGGATGTTCTCGGAGGCGACGGAGGCCCGCCACGGCACGTAGTTCTTGCTGATGTCCAGCCACTTCGCGTGCTGGTTGAACATGGAGTCGATGACGTGGGCGAAGGCCTCATACGTGTGAAAGAAGCCATGCCGGCCCGTCAGCAGATAGCCCTCCAGCCAGCCGACCAGGGTGTGCTCGGAAAGCATCTCCATGACACGGCCATCCCGAGCGAGCTCGCCGCCGTCGGCGTCCTCCGGCAGCATGTCCGCCATCCAGGTCTTCTTGCTCACTTCGTAGAGAGCCTGGAGCCGGTTGGAGGCCGTCTCGTCCGGGCCGAAGACGCGGAAGCGATTCATGTTGTTTCTCATGACGTCGCGCAGGTACTCGCCGAGCGGTTTGGTGTTCTCGTATTCCACCGAGCCGCGAGACGGGACGTCCACGGCGTACTGGCGAAAATCGGGCAGCGAGAGCTCCTTGCGCAGCAGCCCGCCATTGGCGTGGGGGTTGGCGCTCATCCGGCGATTCCCCTTGGGTGCCAGCGCCTTGAGCTCGGGCCGAAGCTTGCCGGCCGCGTCGAAGAGCTCCTCGGGCTTATAGCCCTTCATCCAGTCTTCCAGGAGCTTGAGATTCGCCGGATTGTTGCGCACGTCGGAAAACGGAACCTGGTGGGAGCGCCAGAAGCCTTCCACCTTGTGTCCTTTGATCTCCTTCGGCCCGGTCCACCCCTTGGGAGAGCGCAGCACGATCATGGGCCAGCGGGGACGCACGGGGTCGTTCTTCTCCCGCGCCGTCTTCTGCAGAGCGCGGATCTCGCCGATGGCCTGCTCCAACGTGGCGGCCATCTTCTGATGCATCGCGGCCGGGTCGCTCCCTTCGACGAAATAGGGCTTGTAGCCGTAGCCGACGAAGAGGGCTTCCAGCTCTTCATGGCTGATTCGCGCGAGAATCGTGGGGTTGGCAATCTTGTAACCGTTCAGGTTCAGGATCGGCAGCACCGCGCCGTCGCGCACGGGGTTGACGAACTTGTTGGAGTGCCACGCCGTGGCGAGCGGGCCCGTCTCGGCCTCCCCATCCCCCACGACGCAGGCGACGATCAGATCGGGGTTGTCGAGCGCCATTCCGTGGGCGTGGGAGAGGCTGTAGCCGAGCTCGCCGCCTTCGTGGATGGAGCCCGGGGTTTCGGGCGTGACGTGGCTTCCGATATGGCCGGGGAAGGAGAACTGCTTGAAAAACTTCTGCATCCCTTCCTCGTCCTCGCTCTTGTCCGGATAGAGCTCCGAGTAGGTGCCCTCGAGGTAGGCCGGCCCCAGCACGCCCGGCGCGCCGTGGCCCGGCCCCGCCACGAAGATGACGTCGAGGTCGTGCTCGAGGATCATGCGGTTCAGGTGCACCCAGACGAAGGAGAGCGCCGGGCTCGCGCCCCAGTGGCCGAGGAGCCGGTGCTTCACGTGTTCCGGCTTCAGTGGCTCCTTGAGAAGCGGATTGTCCTTGAGATAGATCATCCCGACGGAGAGGTAATTACAGGCACGCCAGTAGGCGTTCATGCGCTCGAGCTCTTTGTCGGTCAATGGATTGTCCATGACTCTCCTCCCTTCGGGTTGCCGGCGTACGGAAGATGGGCTCTCATCGCGCGGCTGCGGAGAACACCTTGTTCAGGAGCGCTTGAGCTTCCTGCTGAATTCGGGCGAGGTGCTCGCGGCCCCGAAAGCTCTCGGCATAGAGCTTGTAGACGTCCTCGGTGCCGGACGGGCGCGCCGCGAACCAACCCTGCGCCGTGACGACCTTCAGGCCGCCGATCGCCGCGCCGTTGCCGGGCGCCGTTGTGAGCATCGCCTGAATCGGGTCGCCAGCGAGCTCGGATGCCTTGACGTCCGCGGGCGAGAGCTTGAGAAGGGCCGCTTTCTGTTGCGCCGTGGCGGGTGCATCGATGCGCTCGTAAGCAGGAGCGCCGAGCTCGCGGGTGAGGTCGAGATAGAGCTCGGACGGATCGCGGCCAGTCGACGCCGTGATCTCGACGGCCAGGAGATTCATGATGATCCCGTCCTTGTCCGTCGCCCAGACCGTTCCGTCGCGCCGCAGAAACGAGGCGCCCGCGCTCTCCTCACCCCCGAAGCCGAGCGACCCCTCGAGGAGGCCCGAGACGAACCACTTGAAACCCACCGGCACCTCGAGGAGCGAACGCCCGATCTGGGCGGCCACACGATCGATGATGCTGCTCGACACCACGGTCTTGCCGACCGCCGCATCCGCGCGCCAGCCGGGCCGGCGGGTAAAGAGGTAGAAGATCGCGGCTGCCAGGTAGTGATTCGGATTCATGAGGCCGGCGCCGCGCGTGACGATACCGTGCCGGTCGTTGTCGGTATCGTTGGCGAAGGCGATGTCGAAGCGATCCTTGAGCCCGATGAGCTTGGCCATCGCGTACGGTGAGGAACAGTCCATTCGGATCTTGCCGTCCCAGTCCAAGGGCATGAAGGAAAAGGCGGGGTCGACCGTGTCGTTGACGACCTCCACGTCGACGCCGTATTGCTCGGCGATCGGCCGCCAGTACCCGACACCCGCTCCGCCGAGCGGGTCGACACCGATCTTCAGCCTGGCGCCTCGGATGGCCTCCATGTCCAGAACGGAACCCAGATCGCCCACGTACGATCCGACGTAGTCATAGGCGTGGGTGGTGGCCGCGCGGCGGGCGGTCTCGTAGGTGACTCGCGCCACGCTCTTCAAGCCGCTCGAAAGGAATCCGTTCGCCTTGTCCTCGATCCAGCGGGTGACATCGGTGTCCGCCGGCCCGCCGTTGGGCGGGTTGTACTTGAAGCCGCCGTCTTCCGGCGGATTGTGCGAGGGCGTGACCACGATACCGTCCGCGAGACCCGAGGTTCGGCCGCGGTTGTGGGTGAGGATGGCATGGGAGACCGCGGGCGTCGGCGTGTAGCCGTCTTCCCGGTCGACCATGACCTCAATTCGGTTTGCCGCGAGGACCTCCAGGGCTGTGACAAAGGCCGGCTGGGAGAGCGCGTGCGTGTCCTTCCCGATGTAGAGAGGCCCGGTGATGCCCTGGCCGGACCGGTATTCGCAGATCGCCTGAGTGATCGCCAGAATGTGCGCCTCGTTGAACGCGCCGCGGAGCGACGAGCCTCGGTGGCCACTGGTGCCGAAACGAACCCACTGAGCGTGATCGCCGATGTCGGGCCTGCGCGCGTAGTACTCCCTTCGAAGCCGATCGATGTCGACGAGGACGTCCTTCGGTGCCGGCTTACCGGCGAGAGCATGGATCGTCATTTCCTCACCCAGCCGTGAGGCGATGAAGAATACTCAAGAGGAGGTGGTCGGTGTTGCCGGCGCATGACCTGCCATCATCCTCCACGGTCGGGTACAGATCCCAATGGTCTAGAATCCGCGCCCGGGCTTCGAGAACGGGAGGCGGAATGAGAAAGGGTCTTCGGGTCGCGGCCGCCATGATGCTCACAGGTCTGGTCGCCTGTGCTTCGTCGCCGGACATCAAGGCCGGCTGGGACACGAACGTCGATTTCTCGAAGTACTACACGTGGGAGTGGAAGCCGGACGGGTCCATCCGGGACGCGGTCTGGGCGAAGCGTTGCCAGAGTGTGCTCGGGGATGTGCTCGCGACGAAGAAGCTCGCGCCGATCAACGTCAATCCGGACCTCTGGGTGGTCGTGCATGCGCGTCTCTCCTCGGAAACGGTGGTGGTCCCGTACGACTCGTCCTGGGGCTACACCTGGGGGGCCTGGGCCATGGCGAATTTTCCGGGCGAGGCGCAGATCCCGGTGGGCACGATCGTCGTGGATCTGGTCGATGCCCGGCGGAAGGTCCTCGTCTTTCGAGGCAGAGCGCACGGCGCCATCGCAGCAGACAAGACCAACGAGCAGCGCGAGCAGAGGTTGACGCAAATCCTGACGGAGATGTTCGCGGGCTACCCGCCGACGAGTTCCGCATCAAAGCAAGCCGCGCTGGGCGCCCCCACACCCTAGATTCGGGGCCGCCGTCCGCCCGCCGTATGATCCGCCGAACAGTCGGCTGACCGCGGGAGACAGGGCCAAGCGGCAGACGGGAGGAGTTCCAACGATGGGGGGGGTGTTCGATCGGCTCGACGCCTGGATGGTGGCGCTCGTCCTCGCGGCCGTGATGATCACCGCGTGGCGACTCGGCTGGAGGAGCGGCCGTGCTCTGCATGCGCGCGGCGAGGACCCTTCGCTCGGCAAGTTGGACGACGCGAGCATCGCTCTTCTCGGTCTGCTTCTCGCCTTCTCCTTCTCGATGGCTCTCGGAAAACACGATCGGCGCAGGGAGATGGTCGTCGCCGACAGCAACGCGATCGGCGACTTCTACACTTGTGCGAGTCTGCTGCCCGACCCGGTGCGGAGCGAGCTTCAGAAGGTGATACGGGAGTACACCGAGCATCGGCTCGAGCTTGTTCGCCGACGCGCGCTCCTCGAAGAAAAGCTCGACCAGGAGCTTCGACGGATGTACGAAATGCAGGGACGAATGACCGATCTCGTTGCTCGGGCCGTGAATCAGGGAACGCCGGTCGCCGTCCCCCTGACCAATACGTTGAATGGACTGACCAGCAACCATGCCGCACGCCTGGCGGCGATCGAGGATCGCTTGCCGCCGACGATTGTCGCCACTCTGTTCTTCGCGAGCATCGTGGCCACGGCCCTCGTGGGGCGGAACCAGGGAGCCTCACCGCATCCCCGTCTGACCGGCACGCTGACCTTCGTCATCCTGGTGACTCTCGTGATCTATGTCACCCTGGACCTGAACCAGCCTTACCGGGGCTTGATCGAAGTGAGCCAGGCGCCGATGGAACGCGTTCTTCGGTCGATGACGCGCTGATGCGGGAGACGAGTCTCGACAAAGCGGGAACGGCCTCGGCGGCGGAAAGCGGCGGTGCGTTCGAGCGCGTGCTCGGCCACGCGGATCTGGTCCTCTTCTCCGTCTGCGCCATCCTGACGATCGACACGCTGGCCTCGGCGGCTTCCATGGGAGTCGCCTGGTTCAGCTGGTGGGCGATCACCATGATCGTCTTCTTCATCCCTTACGGCCTGATCACCGCGGAGCTCGGCGCCGCCTGGCCGGGCGAGGGCGGCGTCTACATCTGGGTGCGCGAGGCGTTCGGGCCGCGCTGGGGATCGATGGCGGCCTGGCTCTACTGGATCAACAACGCCTACTGGATTCCCTCCGTCTACCTGATCTTCGCCGGCACCTTCGAGACGATCTTCCTGCGCACGCGCTCGACCTGGCAGGAGGCGGGCATCGCGATCGTCCTGACCTGGATGACCGTCGGGCTCGGAGTCGTGCGGCTCGAGATCTCCAAGTGGGTTCCCAATCTGGGCGCGGTCGTGAAGGTGTTGATCTTCCTGGCGCTCGGGGCGCTCGGCATCGGTGCGGCGCTGCGCGGCCGGCCGCCGGCCAACGACTTCTCCTTCGGGAGCCTCCTCCCGCACTGGAACGACACCCTCGCCTACCTGCCGGTGCTCCTCTACAACACCTTCGGCTTCGAGCTGATGAGTTCGGCCGGCGAAGAGATGCGCCACCCGCAGCGCGACGTGCCGCGCGTGATCGTGCTCTCCGGGGCGATCATCGCCGTCGTCTATGCCCTCGGCGTGGGCGGGATCCTTCTCGCCGTGCCGCTCGCGAAGCTTTCGATCGTGACGGGGACCTGGGACGCGCTGGCGGTGCTTGGCCGGGAGTGGGGATCGGCCGGTAACACGGGCGTTCTGCTCCTCGGCCTGGGCTTCCTCTACGCTTGCATCGCCAACATCGTGACCTGGAGCCTGGGCGCCAATCGTGTGGCGGCGGTCGCCGCGGAGGAAGACATGCTGCCCGCCGGGCTCGGGCGCCTTCACCCGCGCTTCCGCACTCCGCACGTGGCGTTTGTCGCGATGGGGTTCGTGTCGACGGCTCTATTGATCGGGAATGCACTCCTCTCCGACAGCCAGTCAAACATCTTTTGGATGACCTTCAAGCTGTCGGGGCTATGCCTGCTGCTTTGCTATCTTCTCGTCTTTCCCGCGTTTCTCGTGCTGCGGCGCCGCCGGCCCGATCAGCCACGCCCGTACCGGGTTCCGGGAGGACCGGGTCCAGCCGCTCTGGCGGCTCTCTGCTGCACCCTCTTTATCGCAGGCGCGAGCGTGCTTTTCTTCGCTCCCTCGCCGACGAGCCAGGCGCCCTTGAAGGAGGGAATCCTGCTCGGCATCGAGACGGTCGTCACCCTCGTCGTCGGGTACCTGTTGATCCCGCGGTCGTCGCGCCGCGGGGCCGGGCGAACGAGTTGAGAGACCCGCTTCAAATCGTGTATCTGGCCCGGCACGGCGAGACGGCTTGGAGCCTTTCGGGCCAGCACACGGGATTGACCGACCTGCCGCTGACCGAGCGCGGCGAGCGCAACGCCCGCCGGCTGGGAGAGCGCCTCAAGGGTCTCGCGTTCGCGCGAGTCTTCACGAGCCCGCTGCAGCGGGCGGCCCGGACCTGCGAGCTCGCTGGATTCGGGAAAGCTGCCGAGGTCGATCGCGACCTCGTCGAATGGAATTACGGCCAGTACGAGGGTCGCCGCACCGAGGAGATCCTCGCCGAGCGGCCGGGTTGGCAGCTCTTCCGCGACGGCTGCCCCGGCGGGGAGTCGCCGGCCCAGGTCGGCGACAGGGCCGACCGGGTAGTCCAACGGGTGCGCGCCGTCCGGGGCGACGTGTTGCTCTTCTCGAGCGGGCATTTCCTTCGCATGCTCGCGGCCCGGTGGCTCGAGCTCGAGCCCGCCGGCGGCCGATACTTCGTGCTCTCGACCGCGAGCCTCTCCGCCCTCGGCTTCGAGCACAACCCTTCCGAGCCGGTGATCCGCCTCTGGGACGACACGCGGCATGTCGGCGCGTGACGCCTGGGGGGCTGGCCCTTCGGGAAGCACGCCGACGAGGGCCTCTGAGATAGGGTGGGTGGGAGAGGAAGGACCATGACCGCAAAGATCCCGCCGCTGACCGCGCGCCCGGCTTGGAAGGCCCTCCAAGCCCACTTTCAGAAGATCCAGCCCCTGCACCTTCGCCAGCTCTTCGCCGAGGATCCCGGTCGTGGCGAGCGCTTGACGGTCGAAGCCGCGGGGCTCTTTCTCGATTACTCGAAGAATCGCGTGACGGAAGAGACCCTGAAACTCCTCTTCGACCTCGCCGAGCAATCGGGTCTTCGGGCGCGGATCGACGCGATGTTCCGGGGCGAGAAGATCAACGTCACCGAGAACCGCGCGGTCCTGCACGTGGCCCTGCGGGCACCGAAAGGCTCCTCGATTCGAGTCGACGGCCAGGACGTCGTGCCCGAGGTCCACGCCGTGCTCGACAAGATGGCGGACTTCGCGAATCGCGTCCGGACCGGCGCCTGGAAGGGGCACACGGGCCGGCGCATCCGCAGCGTCGTCAACATCGGGATCGGAGGCTCCGACCTCGGCCCGGTCATGGCTTACGAGGCGCTCCGTCATTACAGCGAGCGCTCGATGACCTTCCGCTTCGTTTCGAATGTCGACGGCAACGACTTCGCCGAGGCGACGCGCGACCTCGATCCGGCCGAGACGCTCTTCATCGTCTCCTCGAAGACCTTCACGACGCTCGAGACGATGACCAACGCCCACACGGCGCGGGAGTGGGCGCTCGAAGGCCTCGGGGGCGACGCGAAGGCCGTGGCCAAGCACTTCGTGGCGGTCTCGACGAACGCCGCGAAAGTGTCCGAGTTCGGAATCGACACGGCCAACATGTTCGGGTTCTGGGACTGGGTCGGCGGGCGCTACTCCATGGACTCGGCGATCGGCCTCTCGACGATGCTCGCCGTCGGGCCCGAGAACTTTCGGGCGATGCTCGCCGGCTTCCACGAGATGGATGAGCACTTCCGCACGGCCCCGTTCGAGAGAAACCTGCCGGTGCTCCTGGGCCTCCTCGGCGTCTGGTACACGGACTTCTTCGGCGCGCAGACCGTCGCGGTCCTGCCGTACGACCAGTACCTGAAGCGCTTCCCGGCGTACCTGCAGCAGCTCACCATGGAGTCGAACGGAAAGCACGTCACCCTCGACGGAGCGCGAGTGGGCGCCGACACGGGGCCCATCTACTGGGGCGAGCCCGGCACGAACGGGCAGCACTCCTTCTACCAGCTGATCCACCAGGGCACGCGCCTCGTCCCGTGCGATTTCATCGTGTTCGTCGAGGCCTTGAACCCGCTCGGCCGGCACCACGACATGCTCGTCGCGAACGTCTTCGCGCAGGCCGAGGCACTCGCATTCGGTAAGACGGCCGAGCAGGTGAAGGCGGAGGGAACGTCAGACTGGCTCGTGCCCCACCGGGTGTTCGAGGGCAACCGACCGACGAACACGATCCTCGCGCAGCGGCTCTCGCCCGAGACGCTCGGGGCGCTGGTGGCCCTCTACGAGCACAGCGTCTTCACGCAGGGCACGATTTGGAGCATCGACTCCTTCGACCAGTGGGGTGTCGAGCTCGGAAAGGTCCTCGCCCAACGCATCATCCCGGAGCTCGAGAGCCCGGCGGAGCCGGCTCTCTCCCACGACGCCTCGACGAACAACCTCATTCGCCGCTATCGGCGGCGGAAAGGCCACGCGTCGTGAAGGTCGAGATCCTCGTCGACGCCGATGCGGCCGCGGCCCGAGCCGCCGCAGTCGTTGCTGAAGACGCCCGGGCATCCGTAGCCGCTCGGGGCCGTTTCGTCATGGCGGTCAGCGGCGGCCACACGCCCTGGGTCATGCTCCGGGCGCTGGCCGGCGAGGATGTGCCCTGGAAGAGCGTCCACATCGCACAGGTGGATGAGCGCGTGGCGCCGGCGGGCGATCCCGACCGCAACCTGACGCACCTGCGCGAGAGTCTTCTCTCCCACGCGCCGCTGCCGCCGAGCCAGATCCATGCCATGCCTGTCGAGTCTACGGATCTCGAGGGCGCGGCCGCGGCGTATGCGAAAACACTCGAAACCCTGGCCGGGACGCCCCCGGTGCTCGACCTCGCCCACCTGGGCTTGGGACCGGACGGCCACACGGCGTCTCTCGTGCCCGGGGACCCGGTGCTCGGGGTGACTGACCGCGACGTTGCGCTGACGGGGGTCTACAACGGGCGGCGCCGGATGACGCTGACCTTCCCGATGTTCAATCGGTCGCGACGAATTCTCTGGCTCGTGACCGGCGGCGAAAAGGCTGCGATGCTCCCGCGCCTCGAAGCCGGGGACACCACGATCCCCGCCGGGCGCATCCGGCGGGACGCGGCATGGATCCTTGCCGACCGCGCGGCGGCAGGCCAGGCGTAACCCGTGGCGGCGGCGTCACAACGGAAAGGAACTGCGGCCCACGGGAGGTGGGCCCGGTTCCTTGCGTCCGCAGGGTTCCTCCTTCTGGGGCTCTCCGAAACGGTCCTCGGCCAGCAGACCGACCTGGTCGTGCTGCGAAACGGCGACCGGGTGACGGGTTCGATCCTCTCCTACTCCGCGGGCAAATTGACCGTTGATACTTTCGCGGCGGGCAAGGTTTCCGTGAAGTGGGAGCGGATCGTCAGCATCACCTCGGACAAGTGGTTCGAAATCGAGACGGCGGGTGCGGTTTACCACTACGGGACGCTGGAGCCTTCGACACCTCCGGGAAAACTGGTCGTCGTGTCCTCGAGCGGTGCCGAGGAGATCGCGTTCCTGGACGTCATCCGCTTCACGCCGCTCTACGCGAGCTTCTGGAAGCGCTTTGACGGTTCGCTCAACCTGGGCTTCAACTACGATCAGGCGAGCAGCATCGTTCAGTTGACGCTCGACGCCAACGCCACCGCGCGCAAGCCGACCTTCGCGACCACGACCTCGATGTCGGTCTTCTACAACAAGCAGGAGGGAGTCAGTGCGACCCAGCGCGCCAATCTGTCGTTCGGTTACGAGAAATTCCTGAAGGACCGCTGGCTGTTGGCGGGCGCCCTCGCGTTCGACCGCAACATCGATCTGGGCGTCGACTGGCGTGTTTCGCTCGGCCTCGGTGTCGGAAGAGAGATCATCCAGACCAACCAGTCCCTCTTGCGGGTCGGGATTGGCCTCTCCGGGGAGCGCGAATACCCCACTGAGGGCCCGCCGGACTCGAACCTCGCCGCTCTCGTAAGCGCTTCCTACGGGTACTTCATGTACGGTTTTCCCACGCTGAAGTTCGGGGCGTCCCTTCAGGTTGTCCCCTATCTGACCGAGGCGGGCCGCGTCCGGCTCCAGTTCAACACCCAGGTAAAGCGCGACATCATCTCGGATTTCACCCTGACGCTGTCGATCTTCGATAGCTACGACAGCCGCGATCCCGTGACCGGAACGGCGAAGAACGACTGGGGCCCGGTGCTCACCGTCGGCTGGACGTTCTGAGGACGGAGCCTCCGGTCAGCTGAGGCCGGCGGCAGAATCACTGCTTCGGGGGCGTCGATGCGACGGCCGGAGAGAACCAGGTTGGGTTCGGACTGTCCGGCTGAAGGTTCCAGCCGCCCCCGAGCGCCTTGTAGATGTCCACGAAATCGAGGAGCAGATCGAGGCGCGCCCGCGCCAGAGCGATCTCGGCCGGGTAGAGCTGCTGCATCGCGTACAGCACCTCGAAGTAGCTCGAGAGTCCGCTGAAGTAGCGCAAGTTGGTCAGTCGGACCATTTCGCCGTAGTCGTGGACCGTCCGAGTGAGCTCCGCGACGGTGTCGGCGATCTTCTGGCGCGCGTAGAGAACGGTCGTCGTCTCGGCGAAGGCGTTCGTCACCGTCTGCTCGTACTGGACTCGTGCCTGCTCCCACTGTGCATAGGACACGTCGTATTCGCTGCGGAGCCTTCCGCCCTGGAAGAGCGGTCCGAGCATCCCGGCAGCGATCGTCCACGTCTTGCCGGCAGGGTAGAGGTTGCTGAATTGCGGACTGACGGCTCCGAAGAGCCCCGTCAGGCTGATCGTGGGGAAGAAGTTCGCGACGGCGACGCCGACGAGCGCATTGGCGGCGATGAGCTGCTCCTCCGACTGACGGATGTCGGGACGGCGCTGCAGGAGCTCGGAGGGCAGACCCGCCGGAATCTCCGGAGGGACAGTCTGCGCGGAAAGAGTCTGGCCCCGCGGAACCGAGCCGGGATTCTTTCCGAGGAGGAAATTGAGCCGGTTCTCCGTTTCTTCGATCCGGCGCTCGAGCTCGGGCACCTGCGCCGCCACCTGACCGAGAGCTGCCGACGCGTACGAGGTCTCGAGCGCCGAAGCCGCACCCTCGGCGAGCTTGCGATTGAACAGGTCGGAAGTTTGCTGGAAGGCCGCGACCGTGTTTTTCGCGATGGCGAGCTCCTCGTCGAGCTCACGGAGCTGGAAGTAGGTCGCCGCCACGTCCGAAACCAGCGACAGGAGCACACCGCGGCGGGCCTCTTCGCTCGCGAGATACTGAGCCTTCGCCGCTTCGTTCAGGCGGCGGATCCGGCCCCAGAGGTCGAGCTCCCAGCCGAAGTTGACGTTGACGGTGTAGAGGTTCGAGGTCGCCGTGCTGTAGGGAGGCACGTAGATCGAGTTGCGCCCGCGGGACCAATCTCCGCCATAGTTGATCTGAGGGAAGAACTCGGAACGGGCGATTCCGGCCCGCGCGCGGGCCTCGTCGACCCGCCAGGCAGCGAGCTGGACGTCGTAGCCGTTCTGGAGCGCCACGTCGATCAGCTGCTTCAAGATCGGGTCGCCGAAAACGTCCCACCACGGCTGGTTGGCGAGCGACGGGACCGATGGGGAGGGGCCCTGGACCTCGACGTAGGCGGGGGGAGAGGCGACGGCCGGCTGCTCGTAGTTTGGTCCAACGGCACAGCCGGCGAGAAGCGGCAGGAGGAGAACAGGTGCGAGCCGTCTCACGTCAGTGCCCTCCGCCCGCCGGGCTGGGCTTCGGGACCGGCGCGGTCGTCGCGGGCAGCGCGCCCTCCGCTTCCTTCGGCTTTCCCTTTCCGGCAATCTTCTCAACCATCACGAAGAGCGCGGGGATGAGGAAGATCGCGATGCCGGTCGCGGCGAGCATGCCGACGATGACGACGGTGCCCAGCACCTTGCGGGAGACAGCCCCGGAGCCGGCGGCGGTCCAGAGCGGCACGCAGCCGAGGATGAAAGCGAAGGACGTCATGAGGATCGGCCGCAGCCGGAGCTTCGCCCCCTCGAGTGCCGCATCCACCAGGCTCTTGCCCTCCTTCTGCTGCAGAACGGCGAACTCGACGATCAGGATGGCGTTCTTGGCGGCGAGCCCGATCAGCATCACGAGGCCGATCTGGCCGTAGACGTCGAGGTTGAACTTGCGCATCAGGAGCCCCAGGAAGGCGCCGAAGACCGCGACCGGCACGGAAAGCAGAACGCCGAATGGGAGCGACCAGCTCTCGTAGAGGGCGGCGAGGATCAGGAACACGAAGACGATCGAGAGGACGAACACCCGAGCACCCGCGCCCGCCGCCTTCACTTCCTGGTAGGACATGTCGGCCCAGTCGTAGCCCATCTCCCGCGGCAGGACCTCTTTCGCGACGGCCTGGAGCGCCGCCGTGGCCTGCCCGGAGCTGTAGCCCGGCGCCGGGACTCCGGTGACCTGCGCGGCCCGGAAGAGGTTGAAGCGGTTGGTGAACTCGGGCCCCGCGACCCCCCGGGTCGTGGCGACGGCGGAGAGGGGGACCATCTGGCCGCTGTTGTTCTTCACGTAAAACTGGTTGACGTCCTCGGCTTTGACGCGGCCCGCCGCCTCGGCCTGCAGGAAGACCTTCCACTGGCGGCCGAAGCGGTTGAACTGGTTCACGTAGATGCCGCCGAGAAAGGCCTGCAGAGTCTGGTAGACGTCCCCGACCGCGACGCCCTGTTTCAGGACCTTGTCGCGGTTGATGTCGGCGAAGATCTGGGGCACCGAAGGCCGCCAGACGCTGTTGACGTTGGCGAGCTCGGGGCGCTTTCTCGCGGCCTCCAGGAACTTCTGGAGGTTCTGATTTAGAAACTCGACGCTTCCACCGCTTCGGTCCTGCAGCCACAGGGAGAATCCCCCGCCCGTGCCGAGGCCCTGGATTGCCGGAGGGGGAAAAGCCACGGCGTTCGCTTCGAGAATCTGGGCTCGAAGGACGCCGTTCAACCTCTGCATGATCGGCCCGACCTCCATCTCCTTGCCCTTGCGTTCGTCCCAGGGGTCGAGGGTGACGAAGTAGAACGCCGTGTACGGTGCCGAGGCGCCGGAGAGGAGGCTGTAACCCGCCACCGTCGTGGCGTACTTGACGCCTTTGGTCTCCGCGAGGATCTTTTCGATCTTCTGGCACACGGCGTCCGTCCGCTGAAGCGAAGAGGCGTCGGGAAGCTGGACATTGAGGAAGAAGTAACCCTGGTCCTCGTCCGGGAGGAAACCCGAGGGCAGCTTCTTGCCGAGCAGGCCGGAGAGTGCGACGAACCCGCCGAGGATCAGGAGGGTGATGACGACCTTTCGGATCAGGTGGCCGGAGAGGCCGACGTAGCCTTTCGTTACCTTTTCAAAGCCGCGGTTGAACCAGCCGAAGAACTTGCCGAGAGGCCCCTTCGACTCCTTCTTGGGTTTCAGGATGAGGGAGCAGAGCGCCGGCGATAGCGACAGCGCGTTGAAGGCCGAGATGAGCACCGAGACGGCGATCGTGATGGCGAACTGCATGTTCATCCGTCCCTGGATCCCGCCCATGAAGGCCACGGGGATGAACACGGCGGAAAGGACGAGGGCGATTCCGATGACCGGCTGGGTGACCTCTTCCATCGCCTTCAACGTGGCGTCCTTCGGCGAGAGGCCGTGCTCGATGTGGTGCTCCACGGCCTCGACGACGACGATCGCGTCGTCCACCACGAGGCCGATCGCGAGGACCAGGCCGAAGAGGGAGAGCGTGTTGATCGAGAAGCCGAGCGCCGGAAAGAACATGAACGTGCCGACGAGCGACACGGGGACCGCAAGCAGCGGGATGAGCGTCGCGCGCCAGCCCTGCAAGAACAGGAACACGACGACGATGACGAGGGCGATCGCTTCGAAGAGGGTGTGCTCGATCTCCTTGATGCCCTCGGTGACCGGAAGAGTCGTGTCCAGAGCGACGACGTAGTCCAGGTCGTCCGGGAAGCGCTCTTTCAGCTCCTTCATGGTTTTCTTGACGCCCTCGGCGACCGCGATGGCATTGGAGCCCGGGACCTGGAAGACGCCGATCGGGCAGGAGGGCTTTCCGTTCAGGCGGGCGCGCTGCTGGTAGTTCAGGGCGCCGAGATCGATCCGGCTGACGTCCTTGAGGCGAACCATGGACCCGTCGGGGTTCAGGCGCACGACGACGTTGCCGAATTCCTCCGCCGTGACGAGGCGCCCCTGGGCGCGGAGCGTGTAGGTGAACTCCTGGCCCTTCGGCGCGGGCTCCGTGCCGATTCCTCCCGACGGGTTGACCGTGCTCTGCTGGTTGACGGCGTTCATCAGATCGGGGACCGTCAGGCCGAGGCTGGCAAGCCGCTCGGGCTTGACCCAGATGCGCATAGCGTAGTCGGCGGTTCCGTAGTTCTGGATCTGGCCCACACCCGGGACGCGGTAGATGGCGTCGTTGACGTTGATCGTCGCGTAGTTGCCGAGGAAGAGCGCGTCGTAGGTTCCCTTGGGCGAGTAGAGAGAGACGATGAGCAGGGGATTGCTCGTGGCCTTCTTGACGGTCAGGCCGAACTGATTGACGTCGGCCGGGAAGTTCGGCTGCGCCTGAGAAACCCTGTTCTGGGTGTTGACCTGGTCGATGTTGATGTCCGTCTCGACGTCGAACGTGACGTTTTCCGTCATGGTCCCGTCGTTGGCGTTGATGGACTGCATGTAGATCATGTTGTCGACGCCGTTCATCTGTTGCTCGAGAGGCGTCGCCACGGACTGCTCGATCGTGAGCGCGTCGGCGCCCGTGTAGGTCGTCGTGATCTTGATCTGGGGCGGCACGATGTCGGGGTACTGGGCGGTCGGGAGCTTCGTCATCGCGACGCCTCCCGCCATTGTCATCAGGATCGCGATGACGATCGCGACGATCGGACGGCGGACGAAAAAGGCACCCACGGCCCTACTTCCCGGCCTCTTTGTTGGCGTCCGCTTTGGGGACTTCGGCCGCGGCGGCGTCGGCCGCGGGGCTTGCGGCCTCCTTCGGAACGACCGTCATGCCGGACTTCACCCGCTGGAGTCCCTCGACGATGATCCGATCGCCGGGTTTCAGGCCCTCGTCGATAACCCACATGGTTCCCTCGACCGGCCCGGGCTTCACGACCTTGATCGTGACCTTGTTGTCGGCCCCGACGACGGCGACCTGGTAGCTGCCCTGCAGCTCGGAGACGGCCCGCTGCGGGACCAGGATCGCTCCCTTCTTGACGTCCATGGCGACGCGCACCTTGGCGTACTGGCCCGGTCGCAGGAGGTTGCCCGGGTTCGGGAACGCGCCAGCGAGCTGGATCGTACCGGTCTTCACGTCCACCTCGCGGCCGACGAGGATCGCCCTGCCGTGGTGCGGGAAGACGGAGCCGTCCGCCAGGATGAGCTGCAGGGGGCCCTTTTCGAGGTTCTCGCCGGCCCGAAGGGTCTTCTCGGGCGGACCGTGCTTGGCGACCCAGGCCAGGTATTCCTGCTCGCTCGGGTTGAAGTTGACCTTGATGGGATCCACCTGCGAGACCGTGGTCATGACGGTCATCCGGTTGACGAGGTCGCCCACCTGGGACTTCGCGATGCCCGCGATGCCGTCGATGGGCGAGACGACTTTCGTCCAGTTGAGGTCGAGCTTCGCCTTCTCGAGCGACGCCCGCGCGGACTCGACGTTCGCCTGCGCGGTGCGCTCCCGGGTCTCGGCGTCGTCGAGTTCCTGCTGGCTGATGGCCTTCTGCGCCGCCAGCGGTCTGTAGCGGGCTACGGTCGTCTTCGCGTTGGCGAGCGTCGCCTCGTACTGCGACAGCGTGCCACTGGCCTGGTCGTACGTCGCCTGGAACTGTCTTGGGTCGATCTCGAACAAGGCCTCGCCGGCGTGAACGAGGAAGCCCTCCTGGTAGTTCCGCTTGAGGACGTAGCCCTCGATCTGAGGGCGAATCTCGGCGTTGACGAAGCCGTCGAGCGAGCCGATCCATTCCTGGATAACGGGGACGTCCTTCTGGACGACTGGGGCGACCTCGACGGCGGGAGGCGGCGGAGGCGGCGCTTCTTTCTTAGCGCAAGCGGTTACCAGGACCGCTGCCAGCGGAGCTGCAAGCCAGCGAGTCGATGGCCGTCGAGCGTGTAGCCGCATGTGCCCCCCAAGGCGCTCTTAGGCGCGGCGCGAATATATCGGAAAACCCCGGCCTTCCACGGCGTTGTCGAAAGAGGCTCGCTTCGGCCCTATGGCGGCTGCGGTGGGGCGGCGCCCCCCGCGGGGATCACCTCACGGCGCGGGCACCACGGTGTAGACGACGCCGTTGGCTCCGGAGCTCGGCAGGTACCAGATGCCGTTGGAGACGTAGTACGTCGCACCGTTGATCGTCGTGTGGACGGCGCCCGACGGGAGCGTGTAGACGACAGTGCCCTTCGGTTGGCTCGCCATGGCCGCGGCTGTCGCCACACCGGCCGCGTAGGCGTTCGACGTCGCGGCGGCGGTGCTCGCCGATCCGGCGGCGTAGCCCGACTGATACGAGGCGGCCGACGAGGCCTGCGCGCTCGAGGACGCCGCGGCGGCGCCGACCGCCGCTCCCGCCATCGCCGCTCCGGCGACGGCCCAACCGCAGCCGCTGCAGGAGGTCGTCGGGTAGGGGTAATGATAGGGGTAGGGGTAGTAGGCCGTCGGCGGGTGGTAGTAGGCGCCGCCGTAGTAGCCGGGCGGGTGGTAGGCCGTCGCGCCGTAAGGAGTCGTGTGGTACGCGCCCGCGCCGTAGGCGCCGGTGGTGGTGCCTCCATAGACGTTGGTGTGGCTGGTGCCGCCGTAGTAGCTGTGCTCGGTCGAGCCACCGTACGCGTTCGTATGCTCCGTGCCCTCGCCGTACTCATGCGTCGTGCTGCCACCGTAGGCGTTCGTGTGAGTACCACCCGACCCGTACGAGCCGGACGAGTGGCCTCCATAAGCGTTCGCGTGTGACCACCCGAGGGCCGGCAGGCACGTGAGCCATGCGATCAGGAACCCGGCGACGCTCGCTTCGATCTTCTTTCTCACGGGATTTCCCTCCTATTGGGACTTGGGAGTGGGTTGAGGCTTGGGCTTCGCTGCGGGCTGCTTCGTGGAGCCAACCGGTTTCACGGCCCCCGGGAGATCCGACTTCATCTTCGGGTGGTTGAAGGGGATCTTGTCGGCGCTGGCGGCCTTGGCCGACGTGAACTTCTCCGGCGCCGCCGGCGGGTCGAGCTGCCAATTCGAGAACTGTACCGAGTGCCGCAGCTGCAGCGGATCGTCGAGGTACATCGCGCGAGCCATGCGCGGCAGCTTGTCGTCCTTGCCGATCCACATCTGGATGAAGACGCCGTTGGTCTCGTAGGCGACGACGTCGGTCGTCGTTCCGCCGATGAGGATGGACTCGCCTACGGTGAAGGCGCCCGTGAGCCCGGTCGACATGTCCTTCCAGGGATCGGCGACGATGACGTCGGTGAAGGGGAAGTAGGTGCCGGCGATGCCGTAGAGCTTGTCCAGCGCGGCGTCGATCGTCGGCGGAGCGTCCGCGATCGCGACCAGATTCTCCGCGGGATGGAAGCTCATCATGACCTTCCCGTCGTCGTAGAACTCGCTGCGGGCGCCGTCGCCGATCGTGACGACGGCGAGCTTGTCGGGCCGCTGTAGCACGACCTCGGAGATCCGCCCGTAGATCAAGGGCGGGCCCCAGAGGCTCGGAACCTCGTAGGCCGCCAGGGCGGTGAAGGACATTGAGCCCGCCGCCGCGAGCTTCGCGCAGGAGGCCTTGAGGATCTCGATCGCCCTGGCCTCGGGCTCGGGGAGGCTGCGGGCCTTCGGGGCCGCTTTCTTTGTCGCCGGCTTCGGCGTCGGCTTCGCCGCCGAGGCCTGGGCCAGAACCATCGCGGGAGCCAAGCTCAAACTGAGCGCGAAGACGAGCCCACGCGCCAAACGCATCTTTCGAAGCATGGCTACGGGATCATCCCGCACTCGAACATCTTGTTCGCGATCGGGGCCGCAATCTTGTTGATGAAGTACTGCCGCATCTGGGGGTCGTTCTTCAAGGCCTGGATGATGCGCTGTTCCATCTGCGCCTTCTCGCCGGTGGGCTTCTCACTCTTCATTTGAGCCAGCTGCACGCAGGTCGAATTGTTGTACTTGTCGATGATCCTCTGGGCGAGCATGTCGGCCATCGGGTATGGCGACTGCTGCTGCGCGAGCACGGAGCCTACGTTCAGAAGCGCGAGAAGGATCAGGGGCGCCGAGAGCCGTTTGATCATCGTGTTCTCCTTTTTTCCGAGTCGAATCGCCGATTTCGCCTCAGTTGTTCTTGTTGTAATTGAAGTTCGAGACTTGGACCTCCATCTGCTTGGCCGGGATCTGGATGTCGGCATAGTTCATGTAGTTGAGTCCCGTCGAAAGCGTGTTGAAAGTTGCGTTGAGGGTGATCGGGTCACCCTGATAGGTCGTCGCTATGAAGATCTTCGTGGCCTTGTGGGACGCGGCGTTGACCCACACCGTCATCGAATCGCCAGGCGACACGACGCTGCCGCCGGAGAGCGCGACCAGTCCGCTCGCATCGGGCCCGCTCACCTGGGCCTTGTTGAAGAACGCGAGGATCTGGCCGCTCGAGCCGAGCGTGTATTGGTCGAGGAGCGACTTGATCCCGGACAGGTACTCCTTCATCTCCTTCTGCTTTTCCTCCGCGATGCGCTTGCGCAGGCCAAGCCGCGGCAGCGAAGGCCCCTGATCGCTCACGAGGCTCTTCTGGTACTGGCCGTTGACCCAGTTGACCATCTCGACGCGCGTGTCCTTGACCGTGCCGTCCTCGAGCAACTCCGTGCGCTGGTCCCAGGTGTACTGCTGCATCGCCGTGGCATTGGCCTGGCGCGCCTGGCTGACCTGGTTGGCGATGTTGGCCCGCAAGGCTTGATTGGCGGCGTCTTGCTGCGCCGTGAGGGGAAGCGCGAGACCGAGTAGCGCCCCGGGGAGCGTCGATGCGAGCAGGGACTTCACCCGGAGAGTCTTCATCGTCATTCCTCCTCGAGCTGTCCTGCGGCCTGAACGGCGAGACGGATCCTATCAACCCCGGGGTTAAGGCTGCCTCTGCCGAGCAGGCGCGGAGTGTGGGCCCACTTGCTCGTTGTTGACCGGGGAACACGCGAGTGATTTGATAGCGATTCGGCGCCGTGAACCTCTCAGCGGGAATTCGCCCGCGAGCCCCTTGCGCGAGATCGCACGAAGCCGACCTCCAGTTGCAGAAGGGCTGCGGGACCAACACGAACCATCAGAAGAGCTCGATGTAGAAGCCGGCGCCTCATCACGTGGCGACGGCAAGGAATGCCCAGGAGATGAGGAGGGGAGAATCATGGGACACCAGCTCCGGTTCAGAGCAATCGCGGGTGCGCTGGGGGCGTTCGTCCTCTTCGGTGTTCCGTGCATTGCTCAAGAGGGCTCGGCGCCGGCCGGGTCGCCTGGGGCGACGACGACGATCGATGGCAAGCAGCTGCCGCCTCCCGACCCTCCGTTCGGTGGGGTCATCAAGGACAACGCCCTGCAATCCAAGCCCTGGTGGGCGCCGCGCGTCGTGCCGCCCAAGGGAGCGCCCAACGTGCTCCTCATCATGACCGACGACTCGGGCTACGGCGTCCCGAGCACCTTCGGCGGCGTCATTCCGACGCCCGCTCTCGACCGGATCGCGAGGGCGGGACTGCGGTACACCAACATGAACTCGACGGCGCTCTGCTCGCCGACGCGGGCCGCGCTCATCACGGGCCGCAACCATCACTCGGCCGGCTTCGGCGTCATCTCGGAACAGTCGACTGGCTTTCCGGGCTACAACAGCGTGATCGCGAAAGACAAAGCGACCATTGGGCGGATCTTGCTCGAGAACGGCTACTCCACGTCCTGGTTCGGCAAGGACCACAACACGCCGACTTACCAGGCGAGCCAGGTCGGGCCCTTCGACCAATGGCCAACCGGCATGGGTTTCGAATATTTCTATGGTTTCGTCGGCGGCGACACTAACCAGTGGGAGCCGAACCTCTTCCGCAATACGACCCAGATCTACCCGAACGTCGGCCATCCTGGCTGGAACCTGACGACCGCCGAGGCCGACGACGCGATCGAGTGGCTGAACCGCATCAACCAGATCGATCCCAGCAAGCCCTTCTTCTGCTACTACGTCCCGGGCGGCACGCATGCGCCGCACCACCCGACCCCGGAGTGGATCAAGAAGATTTCCGACATGCATCTCTTCGACAAGGGCTGGAACGCGCTGCGCGAGCAGATCTTCGAGAACCAGAAGCGGCTCGGCGTGATCCCGAAGGACGCGAAGCTGACACCTTGGCCGGAGCACCTCTTGAAGCGCTGGGAGCAGCTCACACCCGACGACAAGAAGATGTTCCTGCGCCAGGTGGACGTCTTCGCCGCCTACGTGGCCTACACCGACTACGAGATCGGCCGCGTCATCCAGGCGGTCGAGGACATGGGCAAGCTCGACAACACGCTCATCATCTACATCAACGGCGACAACGGCACGAGCGCCGAAGGCCAGTTGATCGGCACGCCGAACGAGGTCGCCATGTTCAACGGCGTTCAGGTTCCCGTCGCCGACCAGCTCAAGTACTTCTACGACGCCTGGGGCTCGGACAAGACGTACAACCACATGGCGGTCGGCTGGGCCTGGGCCTTCGACACGCCGTTTAAATGGACCAAGCAGATCGCCTCGCACTGGGGCGGGGTCCGACAGGGGATGGCGATCTCCTGGCCGGGCCACATCACGGATGTGGGCGGCATTCGCCATCAGTTCCACCACGTCATCGACGTCGTGCCGACGATCCTCGAAGTGACGGGCATCCGCCAGCCGGATTACGTCGACGGTATCAAGCAGAGCCCCATCGAGGGCGTGAGTTTCGCCTATACGTTCGACGCGAAGAACGCCAACGCGCCCTCGACGCACCACACCCAGTACTTCGAGATGATGGGCGACCACGCCATCTACCACGACGGCTGGATCGCCTCGACGAAGGTGATTCGTCCGCCCTGGGTCGTCATCGGTCCGGTCAACCCGGATCCCTTGAATAACGTGACGTGGGAGCTCTACGACGTCACGAAGGACTGGACCCAGGACACCGATGTCGCAGCGAAGGATCCAGAGAAGCTCAAGGAAATGAAGGAGCTGTTCCTGACGGAGGCCCGGAAGTACCAGGTCCTGCCGCTCGACGCGTCCGTGGCGACTCGGCTCGTCGCGCCGCGGCCCAACATCACGGCCGGCCGCAGCGAGTTCGTCTATACGAAGCCGATGGTTGGACTTCCGCAAGGGGACTCGCCCCTGCTGCTCAACTGCTCGTATACGATCACCGCCGACATCGACGTGCCTCAGAGCGGCGCCGAGGGGATGATCCTCACGTCCGGTGGCCGATTCGGGGGCTACGGTTTCTATCTCCTGAAAGGAAAACCGGTGTTTCTCTGGAATCTCGTCGATCTGAAGCGCATCCGCTGGGACGGTCCGGATGCGGTCACGCCGGGTCGGCACACGGTCGAGTTCGACTTCAAGTACGACGGTCTCGGCCCCGAAACTCTCGCCTTCAACAGCATGAGCGGAATCGGCCGGAGCGGCACGGGAACGCTCAAGGTGGACGGGAAGGCCGTCTCGACTCAGAAGATGGAGCACACGATCCCACTGATCCTGCAGTGGGACGAGAGCTTCGACATCGGCTCGGATACCGAGACGGGAGTCAACGACGCGGATTACCAGCCCCCGTTCCGGCTCACCGCAAAGCTCAATAAGCTGACGATCAAGGTCGATCGGCCGCAGCTCTCGCCGGCGGACATCAAGAAATTGGAAGCGGCGATGCGCAACAACAAGGCGAGCGAGTGATTGCCGTTCCGCCACCGCTCGAGAGAGGGGAGAGAGAAATGAAAAGGCTGGCATCGATTCTGTTTCTCTGCACGGCGTTTTGCCTGTCTGGCGCCGCATCGCTTCTGGCGCAAGGGACATTACAGAGCCCTGTCAAGGTGAGCCCCCCGGCCTCCGTCCGGAACAACACGGCCCCGAAGCCGCCGGCCGGCGCCACCCCGTCGAAGTCGATCGGCAAGAGCAAGGTCGCGGCGAATACGGCGAACTCGCCGTCCGACACCGACTCGCTGTGGGTCGAGAAAGTGGACATCGACGGTGACGGGACCGTGGACGAGACGACCATGCTTTGGGACGACGAAGACAAGGTGCTCTACCTCTACAAGGAGGGCACGTTCGCCTGCGCCAATGGAGGCACCGGCACCGGTGGCATGCTGATCGCGGTCTACGGCAAGGGCAATACGCACAACAAGCCGGCCGGGTCCGGCTGGTGGGCGGTCGAGGTCGACAAGGACGAGTGTGCGGCGAAGGCGGCTGGCGTCTACGGCTGCAAGTTCGACGTGTCGGGCGCCTCGACCGCCTGCGGGATGGCCGTCGTGGACGACAAGAACGACGACCTCGTGATCGCAGCGGCCAAGATGTAGGTCGGGAACAGCTCCCACGGAAGGCCGCTTCGACGGGGCCTTTTTCTTTTTGTTCTCAGAGGGCGGCGCTCGACACTGTCTGGGAGCCTGCCGGGGTCGAGCCTCGCAGGCTAGAACGGCAGCGGCATCGCGAACTGGACGTAGAGACCAGGTCCCTGAGTCGAGAATTTTCCTCCGTATTCCCAGAAGTACCGAATCGTCAGGGCGCCCTTGAGGGTCGTGAACTCGGGACCGACACCGTAGATCGTCGTCTTGTTTTCCCGCATGGCGAGCGGCGCATCGGCGCCCGTCGTCGAGGTCACCTGCCATTGACCGTAGCCGGTGACGCCGACCCACCCGCTGAAGAGGCTGTCGGAGCCGCCGTAATCGCGGCCGAGCCCTCCCATGAAGGTGAAGGGATTTCCCGTCGTCCAGTTCAGGTCCTGCTTCTTGCTGTTGATGTCGTAGAAGAGCGCCGCCGATCCGTGCCAGGCCTTGTCCTTGTCGAAGAAGGCCGTCAGCCGCGCCGCAAGCTCGTTGCACCACATGCCGAGGGAAGTGTTCGTCGGGTCGGTCGTGGGGCCGTTCGGGGTGTGGAGGACCGTGTACCGGCCCGTCGGAGCGTAGAACGCGTAGTGGAAGATGATGTCGGCGCCGCCGGGGGACAGGGGCAGCGGGTCTTTGATGTGCCAGCCGAGAGAGAACGGAATGACATAGAGCTGGCTCAACGCGATACCTGTCGATCCGCTGAAGTCGTGGAGACGCGGTAGATCGAGTCGGAAGTTCGCGAAGGGAATGCCAACGACGGCGGCGTAGTTGGCGTCGAGAATCTTGAAGTTCGAGACGTACATGACCAGGGGACCGAAAATCTCTTCGTTGAGCTTGGGACCGTGGATCGTGTCGCCGTTGGGAGTCTTGAGCTCATCGGCCCAGGTGAAGTCGCCGAACATGCCGGCGTAGAGGCCGGGCGGCGCCATCGTACCGGCCTTCATGCCGTACATGCCCTTGATGATGAGCTGCTGGGCGTTCGCCTGCGTCCCTGCCAGCGCAAAGCCGACGGCGAGGATCCCCGAGACCAGAAGTCGTTTCTGCTTCATCGGTTGACTCTCCTTTCCTCGAGCCCGGCGTTCCGGATTACGCTCGGCATCGCCGCGTCGGACCGACTCGGTCGAAAAGAACCGTCTGTGGCTTGCCGGTCGATGCCGTCTCGAAGGACGCGTCGAACGCGTTCTCGAGGCCGTCCTGGACGATGCGCGCGTTTGCGTTCGCCAGAATCTTGTAGAAATCACCGAGCGCTCTCACCGGCGATGATTCTTATTCGGATGCGGGAGGAAGGGAATCCGTGGCCTCCCTCACTGCGTAATCTCGGCGAGGATCTTCGCCTTTCCGGCCTCGTAGTCGCTCTTGGTGATGAGGCCCTGCTTGTAGAGCGACTCGAGCTCCTGCAGCCTCTGCGCTGGCGTTTGCTGCGGTGCCGCGGCCGCCGCCGCCTGCCCTGCCGCCTTGTTGGCGGCGGCCGCGGCCTGGCTTGCAGCGGCGGCAGAAGCCTCGGCGGATGTCGCCGCTTCGGACTGGGCGGCCGCCGCGCCTGAAGCGGCCGCACCGTAAGCCATGCTTCGGTACGCCGTGCGGCGCGCCACACCGGCGAAGGACAACGGGGTAAAGGGCAGGCCGATGATGTCGATGAAGACGGCAGTCGCGCCGCCCTCCGCGGGCGGCTTCCCCTGGATCAGTTTGATGTCGTACTTCATATCGTGGCCTGAGAGCCGAGGATTCCGGAGCGTGACGACGACGTCTGTCGGATCGGCATCGGCGCGCGTGAAAATCGACACAACGGCATTGGGCGGATCCTTCAGGAAGCTGTCGCGGCCTTCGGTCCATGCCTTCAGATATTCGTCGTTCGTGTAGTGGCCGGCGATCCGCTCGGGCCGCTCGGAGAAGAAGAGTGTGGAGGGGCTGATGTCCTTGAGAGTCAACGTCTCCCCCTCGAAGACGACGTTGCGCGCCGACTGGACGAAGAGCACTTCGACCGTTTTCACGTCCCCGGCGAGCGCGGCGGCGGCCGGAATAGCGGCTGCCAGAACGAGGGAGAGCAGGGCGACACGGGACCATCCCCTGGGCTGCATAGGAAATCCTCCTCGTCTCAATTCAAATACCGGGCGAGCGGCGGAAACATGTTTTCGACCGGGCGGCGTCGAAAGAGGCCGGCGGCATCTTTGCCTGCCGCCGGTCCTCGGGTCTCGAACCTGCCTACCTACTGGTGGGGTGAGTGGGAATCGGCAGCGAAGCAGGTGGTCGTTCCGTACTGGCACATGACCACGTACACTTCCTTCTTGCCACAACCCTGAACGCCGACCGTGTACTCGAGCCGGGTAACGCCTTCGCGCCCCATCCAGACCCCGCCCTGTACCGCCGGCTGGATATAGTCGCTCGAAAGGACCTCCCCGGTTGCCTCCGGGCAACTCATGTCGAACTGCCCGCGCTTGACGGCGGTCTGGAGAGCGGCGGGCTGACCCTGCGCCAGGACCTGCGACTGGCTGGCGCAGCGTGCGGTGAGGATCAGAGCGAAAAACCCGAGGAGCATCCCGGTCTTCTTCATCTTTATCTCCTTATCCGAATCATATTCAATTGTCTGAAAGCTTTCCTCGATCAGTCCGACCTACTCCCTTATGTGGTGCCCCGTTACCGGCGGAAGCCACCGCCGCGGAAGCCGCCTCCGCCCCAGCCGCCGGAGCGGCCTCCCCAGCCGCCTCCCCCACCCCAGGAGCGGCCGCCCCAGCCGCTCGAGCCGAAGTCGCCCCAACGGCTGGCACCCGAGGATCGCGCCGAGTCCCAGCTACTGAGGTCGTTCGTTCGAGCGCTGTCGGAGAAACTGTCCCAGCCCCCGCTGCTGTGGTTGTACTGGGACCAGCCCTGGCCGCCACCACCCTTATAGATGTTTCCATCGTGGTCGGCGTAGACGTTGTTGCCGACCCGGGCCACACCGCTCTGATCGTTGTGAATGCCGGCGACCGACGTCGTCTGGCCGCCCGGGCCCGTGACTTCGCCGCGGCCGCCGGTGACCGACTGACCCGTGTAAGCGTTGCCCGCCGTGCCCCGGAAGCCCGTGGCACTCGCGCCCGTCTGCGTATTCGTGACCGTACCGCGTTCGCCTGCCGCGTAGTTGCCGGTGTAGGCGTTGTAAGCGCCGCCTCGCGCTCCGGCGCCGGCCACTCCCGTTGCCGAGTTGTAAAACGACCCCTCCTGTCCCCGCCAGGCGTTGCCCGTCCAGGCGTTGTAGCCACCGCCGCTGCGCGTGACGGCGCTGGTCGAGCCCCACTGGCTGTAGACGTTGCCCGAGGACCAGCGTGCGTAGCCCGGACCCCAGACCGCTCCGCCGCCGTAGCCCCAGGCCGCCGCACCGTAGTGTCCGTACCAGCCCCCGCACGCTGCGCCCCAGCCCCAGCCGTAGTAACCCCACCCGTATCCGCACATCGCGGCGCCCATGGCGAAACCGCAGCCGATCCCGAACGCAAGAGCCCAGCCGGTGTACGGCGTGTAGGCCACGTTGACGCCGTAGCCGTAGGTCACCGGGGGCCCATACCAGACCGATCCGATCCAGGGCGTGTACGTGTAGCCGGTGCCGTAGAGGACGATCCCGTTCGCAACGATCACACCGTAGTACCCGGGCGTGTAACCGACGTAGACCACGCTCGGTGTCGAGCCATAGACCTGAACGTACGTGAGGTTGTAGAGGGGTGAAGAGGGGGGAATCGTGTAGATGGAAGGGGGCACCCAGGCGGCGACGGTCCAGGGCCCGTTGACCGACGAGGACGAGAACCAGATGGCGCCCTGACAGGTGTAGTAGGCATAGGGGCCGGTCATGATGATCGGCGTCGAGGCGTTGGCGACGTACTGCAGCGTCGTGCCCTCGATGGGCTTCCACTGCGGAGCGCCGTCGAAGGTGATCGGGTGGGCGATGGACGCCGAGCGCTGGACCGCGGCGGTCTGCGGGATGCTGTTCTCGATGGCTGCTTCCTTCGCCTGCGTCGTCCCCGGCACCGAGGCCTTGACGTTCTCCGTGGGACTCTCGTCCGGGATCTTGGCGAAGTCGGGCGGCAGGCTGGCCGGTGGAACGTACTGCCAGGGGCCGGCCGTGCTCGCTGCGGTAAACCAGCGCCCGGCGATCAAGACGTACGTGTTCTGGTTGTCGATGTCCTTGAACACGCGCCCGGTCGTGTTGGTCACGTAGAGAAGCTGGGTATTCGGGATCGGGTCGTAGTTGGGCTGCCCGCTGACCACGATCAACTCGGTCGGCTGCGTTTCCATGTAGACGACCGGCACCGGCTTGGTCTTGAGCGAAGGTTTGGGAGCGTTGGGATCCGAAGCGGATCCGCCCGTCATGGGATCACCCGTATGGGCGGCCAGGATCTGTTGGTAGGCCTTGTCGATCTCGTCCTTCCTTCCGAGGTGAGGGTCGGCGACCTCCCAGGGTCCCTGGATCGAGGAGGCCTTCAGCCACCCGTCGAAGAGGTGGAAATAGAGCTCGCCGCTCCCCGCCTGCAGGACGATCGCGCTCGTGTTGATCAGCCGCTGCAGGTCGGTGCCGGAGACGGCGCGAAAGACCGGAGCCCCGTCGACCAGCACCAGGACGGCCGGCGCGTTGGAGAAGATGATCTGCGGCGGGGCGTTGTTCAAAGGCCGCGACTCGCCGGTCTTCTGCGCCGTGACGATTCCCAGGTCTGCCTCGAGCCGGTCGAGCGAGATTGCCTTCGACTTCTTGCCGGGCTGGTTTTCCTGCAGGAGGGCCTGCCAGGCCGCGGCGTTCCCCGGAGCCGAGGGGAAGCTCGAGCGCGTGATGTTCAGGTCCTCCAGATAGACGACGCGATTGACCTTGTCGACGTCGGTGCGCGCCGTAAACCAGATGACGCCGAATGTTGGATCCTTGGCCCCGGCCGGCTGGACCGACACGGCGGCGTGCGCCTCGAGCGCAACGCCCGTCCAGCTGTCGACCTGCGGCTGATAGATGAGGAAGGTGGTCAGGGCGGTGCCCGTGCCGCTCACGATTCGGCGGGGCCAGGGGTCTCCCGGTGGAGGCGCGGACTTCGGCGCCGTCGTCTGAGCCTGCAGCCGCGCCGTGGTGAAGAGAGAAATTGTCAGAATCAGCGCGAAGCTCAAGGTCTTACGAAGAATCTTCATGCCTCGTCTCCTCGAAGAACTCGGGGAATGGAGTCCGTGGCCAGCCTTGACGCCGCGAATCGTATAACAACGAGCCATTCTTCTGGGCGTGTCGCGGGGCTTAGGATTCTCGTGGGCCGAGCCGACGGGGCGCCCTCGGATAGAATCGCCGCCGAAGAATCAAAGGAGGGGACTCATGCGCAGAATGGCACGGTGGACGACGTCAGCGGGCCTCGTTGCATGCCTCGTGCTCGCCGTCTCGACGAGCGCTTCGGCTGCGGGCAAGGATCGGTACACGGGCCTCATCGTGTCGGGAGGCACACCGACGCAGTTGATCATGTCGATCAAAGGTTGGACGACAGAGGCCGAGGCGAAGTCGCTCAAGGCGACTCTCGAGTCCGGCGGACCCGACGCCGCCCAGAAGGCGCTCGAGAAGCTCGACCTCGGCTACATCTCGCTCGTCGGCTCGCTCGGCTGGCCGATCAACGCCGCGCGGTCGTACCCGATGGCAAACGGCGGCCAGCAGATCGTCCTGCTCACCAATCGGCCGATCGGGTTCGTCGAGGGCATGGCTCAAGGCGCTTCGCTCAACTATCCGTTCGGCATCATCTCTCTCGAGGTGGACGCCAAGGGAGAGGGAAGGGGGAGCATCATCGGACGGGCGAGGATCACGATCGACGACAAGGGTGTGATCCACATCGATCCGTACGCGGGGTACTCCTACGAGATTACCCGCGTCCGCCACGAGAGCTAGCGACCAACGGCGTTCTCGGCCCTGCAACGACAGCTCCGTTCGACGCAAATTCCTGGCTGGCGGGAGCCGAGGCGCTCATCGAGTGCACTGATCGAGGCCCGAAAGATGCTCGACGAGGGACGAGGAGCATTCTCGCGTGAGTGACCCAATCTTCCTGCATCGCCTGCAATTCGCCTTCACGGTCATCTACCACTATCTCTTCCCGGTCCTGACGATGGGGCTCGCGTTCCTCATCTTCGTGATGAAGGCGCTGGGACTGCGCTCGGGCGGGGATCGCTGGAACGACGCGGCGCGCTTCTGGATCCGGATCTTCGGGATCAATTTCGCGGTCGGGGTCGTGACGGGGATTCCGATGGAGTTTCAGTTCGGAACCAACTGGGCGCGCTTCTCCCGCTACGCCGGCAACGTCGTCGGGCACACCCTCGGGATGGAGGGGCTCTTCGCCTTCTTTCTCGAGTCGAGCTTCCTGTCGCTGCTCGTCTGGGGAGAGAAGCGGCTTTCCCGCGTCGGCCACTTTCTCGCCGCCACCGCGCTCTTTCTCGGAAGCTGGCTCTCGGGCTACTTCATCACGGCGACCAACGCCTTCATGCAGCACCCGGCGGGACACGCGGTGGGACCCGACGGCGTTCTCCATCTTTCCGACTTCTGGGGCTTCGTGCTGAACCCGTGGGCGCTCGCCCAGTACGCGCACAACATGATCTCGACGGTCGTCACGGCGTCCTTCGTCGTGGTGGCCCTGGGCGCCTTCTACCTTCTTCAGGGTCGGAACAGGGACCAGGCGCGCCTCTTCCTGAAACTGGGGCTGACCGCCGGCCTCGTCTCGAGCATTCTCGTCGCGTTCCCCACGGGGGACACTCAGGCCAAGCTCGTGGCGCGCTATCAACCGGTCGCGCTGGCGGCCATGGAAGGGCGCTTCCGAGGCGGCGAGCGGGCGCCCATCACCATCATTGGCCAACCGAACGTCCGGGAGCGGACGCTCGACAACCCGATCGCCGTTCCGGGAATGCTTTCGTTTCTCGCGTACGGCCACTTCTACGCCGACGTGCGGGGATTGGACGAATTTCCGGAAAGGGACTGGCCCGACAACATCGCGCTCCTCTACTACGCGTTTCACATCATGGCGGGTCTCGGGACGATCCTCATCGGCATCATGCTGCTCGCCAATCTGTTGGCTTGGACGGGGCGCCTGGAGAGAAGCCGGGCGATGCTCGGGGTGCTCCTCTTCTCCTTTCCGTTTCCTTACATTGCCGTCGTGGCCGGTTGGATGACGGCCGAGCTCGGACGGCAGCCCTGGCTCGTCTATGGGCTCTTCCGGACCGCCGAGGGATCGAGCCCGACGGTTCACGGCGGCACGGCGCTCTTCACGCTGATCGGTTTCTGCGGCCTCTACACGGTCCTGTCCGTGCTCTTTCTCTTCCTCGTCGCCCGGGAGATCGGGCATGGTCCGACATCTCCGGCGGCGCCGACCGCCGCGCGGGCGGAGGTGACCCATGCCTGAGACCTGGTACGCCATCACCGTCTTCATGCTGACGGCATACGTCGTGCTGGACGGCTACGACTTCGGCGCCGGGGCGCTCCACCTGTTCGTTGCCCGCGGGGACCGGGAGCGGCGGCAGGTCCTCGCCGCGATCGGCCCCTTCTGGGATGGCAACGAGGTCTGGCTGCTCGCGGCGGGCGGCGCGCTCTTCGTCGGGTTCCCCCGGGTGCTCTCCTCCGGAATTTCCGGCTTCTACTTCGCGATCTTCCTGGTCCTCTGGAGCCTGATCCTGCGCGGCGTGTCGATCGAGTTCCGCAGCCACGTCAACGATCCGGTCTGGCGCGCCTCCTGGGATTTCTTCTTCTGGGCGCCGAGCCTGCTCCTTCCCGTCTTCTTCGGCGCCGCCCTCGGAAACCTGATTCGCGGCGTGCCGCTGAACGCCGAGGGCTGGTTCGAGCTCGCCCTCTTCACGAACTTCACCGCGCGGGAGCCGGTCGGCATCCTCGACTGGTACACCGTGTTGGTCGGGGTCTTCGCGCTCGTCGCGCTCGCGGCCCACGGGGCCGTGTACCTCGCCTGGAGGACGGAAGGTCCGGTGCACGAACGAACCCGGCAACTGGGCCGCCGTCTCTATGCGGCGGTCGCCGTCCTCTGGCCGCTCGTCACGGTGGCCACCGTTGCCGTCAACGCCGGCTTCCTCTCGTCGCTCGCGGCGCGCCCGGTCGCGTGGCTGCTCGCCGCCGTGGCCCTGGGGGGCCTGGTGGCGGTCTTTGCGGGACGGGCGCGAGGCGGCGAGCGGACGGCGTTCCTCGGCTCCTGCGCCTTCCTCGCCGGGCTCTCGACCGCGACGGCGGCCTGCGTCTTTCCGGTCATGCTTCGAGCGACGGGAGCGGAGGCTCTTTCGCTGACCGCCTACAACTCGAGCGGAGACCCCGCGGGCCTTCGAACGGCGCTCGGCTGGTTCGCGGTGGGGTTTCCGCTGGTGGTCCTCTACTTCGTCATCGTGCACCGCCTTCACCGCGGGAAGGCCGTTGCGGCCGCGGAAGGGGAGGGTTACTGACGCCCGCCAGGTGGACGGCGACCGCGCGTGTCGGGAGTCCTCTCCTCTAGGCGTAGGCTCGGGCCGCGTATTGCTGCACCATTCGGTGCGAGTTGAAGAACGAGGCGTTGAACGCGATGGTCTGCTGCATGATGCGGATCCAGTCCTCCGCGTTGCGGTAGTAGAGAGGAAGAATCACGTCCCCGAGCTTCTGGTAGAGCTCCGCTGCGTCCCGCGCGTCGATTTCAGGAGTCTCGATGCCCTCCGGCGAAGTTTCGTCCCCGATCGACCAGCCCGTCAGCCCCTCCATGTGCCCCTCGACCCACCATCCATCCAGTACCGAGAAGCTGGGCACGCCGTTGTGCGCCGCCTTCATGCCCGAGGTGCCGGAGGCCTCCAGCGGTCGCAGCGGCGTGTTGAGCCACAGGTCGACGCCGGAAACGAGGATTCTCGCAAGCTCCATGCCGTAGTCCTCGAGGTACACGATCTCGACGTCCCCTCGCAGCCGCTCCGCGACGCGAAAGATCTGGCGGATCAACTCCTTTCCCGGCTCATCGGTGGGATGAGCCTTTCCGGCGAAGACGAGTTGAATCGCGCCCGAAGCGCGGCAGATGCGTGAGAGCTCCTGGACGTCGAACAGGACGAGCTCGGGCCGCTTGTAGGCGGTCGACCGGCGGGCGAAGCCGATCGTGAGGGCGTCGGCCGAGAGGACGCGGGAGCTGCGGCGGGTGATCTCCGAGAGCAAATGCATCTTGGCTTGCCGGTGCGCCTGCTCGATCTCCGGGCGGGGAATCTTGAGAGCGTAACGAAGAGAAAAGGGGTCCTGCGCCCAGCCGGGGATGTGGCGGTCGTACAGGGCGCGGAAGCTTTCGCAGGTCCAGGCGAAGGAGTGAACGCCGTTGGTGATCGAGTCGATCGGATAGCCGGGAAACATCGCCTGTGAGACGTCGCCGTGGCGCTTGGCGACTCCGTTGACGAATCCCGAGAGGTTCAGCGCGAGGAGCGTCATGTTGAGGTCTTCGTGGCCGCCCAGCATCTGGAGCTCCGAAATCGGTATCGGCTCGCCCAGAACCTCCCGAACGAGGCTGTAGGGAAAGCGGTCGTGGCCGGCGGGGACCGGGGTGTGCGTCGTGAACACACATCGGCGCTTGACGTCCCGGATGTCGAGCGCGACCGCCGCCTGATCGGGCTCCGCCGCGAAGAGCTCGAGGGCGAGCAGGCTCGCGTGCCCCTCGTTCATGTGGTACTTCTCGATGCCCGTGTAGCCGAGCGCGCGGAGCATCCGGACCCCGCCCATCCCGAGCAGGATTTCCTGGGACAGCCGATAGCGCTGATCTCCTCCATAGAGAAACGAGCTCAATTCCCGATCCGCATCCGAGTTTTCGGCGAGGTTGGTGTCGATCAGGATGAGCGGGACGAGGTGACCCGTCGAACCCATGACGTCGTACCGCCATGCGCCAAGGACCACGCGGCGCCCGGCGATTCGAACTTCCGCCCGGGGCGCAAGCGGCCGAAGGAAGTCGGAGGGATTCCAATCCACCGGATGCTCGGTTTGGTTTCCCTGCGGATCGAGGCTCTGTCGGAAGTAACCCTTCCGATAGAGGAGCGTCACGCCGACGGCCGGCACGCGCAGGTCGGCCAGTGAGCGCAAGGTGTCTCCCGCCAGAACTCCCAGACCACCGCTGTAGGTCGGCAGACGGGAATCCGCGCCGACTTCCATGGAGAAGTACGCGATGCGCGGTGAGGCGGGATCCTCCTCCGGCTCGGGAGGCCTGGCGCCGCGGAGGGCGCGCTCGGGATCGGCGAGAAAGGCGTTGCGGCAGAACTCGGCGTCGAAGAAGTACGTGACGCCCCGGAATTCGGCGGTCAGGCTCGTCTTCGGATCGACCAGCATCCCGCAGACGGGGTCGCGGCGAAGATCCGTCACGAGTCCGCCCCGGGACTCTTCACGGGGACGCGTCGCTTCTGGCCTGCGACGGCCGATTCGGAGCGGCTTCGCCGCATGGAGCCCTCCTTTGATGACGCCGCGGCTGAGACTACATCCGGGTGGGCCAGGGAGTGGAGAAAGAAAGGGAACGCCCGACCGGGGCGGTCGCTACCGAGGAAGCGCAGCCGTCCGCGTCCGACCCGTGCCGACCGTCCTCATCGGCTCTCGTTCCACAGCTTGAGTTCCTCGGCGAGTAGGTGGTCGACGCCCACCGCGGTCAGCGGGGGGCTCACCCAGTGGCCCTGCATCTCGTCGCAGCCGTATTGCTGAAGGCGCAAGAACTGATCCTTGGTTTCCACGCCTTCGGCGATGACGTTCAACTTCGTGCCGTGCGCCATCTCGACGATGGCCCGCACGATGCCGGCGTCCGCGGCGCTGTTGGGGAGATCCGTCACGAACGAACGGTCGATCTTCAGGGCGGTGACGGGGTAGCGCTTGAGGTAGTTCAGCGAGGAGTAGCCGGTTCCGAAGTCGTCGATGGCGATGCCGACGCCCATGCCGCGCAGCAGCCGGAGATTCCCGACGACGATTTCGGCGCTCTCCATCGCGATCGACTCCGTGATTTCGACTTCGAGGTGACGGGGATCCAGGTTCGCCTCCGAGAGCGCCGCGCCGACGACGTGGACGAGGTTGTCCTCCCGAAACTGCCGGGCGGAGAAGTTGACGGAAACCCGCAGGTCCGGGAGCCCGGCGCCGTGCCACTTCGTCAACTGAAGACAGGCCGCCTGCAGGACCCATTCCCCGAACGAGACGACGAACCCGGTCTCTTCGGCCGCCGAAACGAACGCGCTCGGCATGACCAGGCCCTGCTGCGGGTGCTCCCAGCGCGCGAGCGCCTCGACGCCGACGACCCGTCCGGTGACCAGGCTGACGATCGGCTGATAGTGGAGCACGAACTCGTTGCGGTCGAGGGCCAGGCGCAAGCCGGTCTGCAGGGCCAGGCGCTCGACGGCCCTCGATGTCATCTCGGGGGTGCAGAGCTGGAAGTTGTTCCTTCCGAGCTCCTTGGCGCGATACATCGCGGCGTCGGCATTGCGCAGGAGCGTCTCCGCGTTGTCGCCATCGTCGGGAAAAGTCGCCACACCGATGCTCACCGTGACCGGGACGGTCTGCTCTCCGAGTTGGAAGGGGCGGGCGACCGCGGAGAGCAGCTTCTGCGCCACACCGGACATCTCCGTCGAGGGCCGGGCGTCGGGCATGAGAATCACGAACTCGTCCCCGCCGACACGGGCCAGCGTGTCGACCTGCCGGAGGCACCGCTTGAGCCGCAGCGCGAGAAACTGCAGGAGGAGGTCGCCCTGAGAGTGCCCGCGGGTGTCGTTGATGAGCTTGAACCGATCCACGTCGAGGTAGACGACGGCGAGTCTTCGGCCGTGGCGGCGCGACTGCGCGAGGGCCAGCTCCAGCCTCTCCATGAAGAGCGTACGGTTCGGGAGCTTGGTCAACGGGTCGTTGTAAGCCTGCTCGATGATTCGGGCCTCCACCCGCTTGCGGTCCGTGATGTCGAGAATCGTGCCGATGATGGCGGGCTTGCCGCCGACCTCCGCGGCCGAGCCATGCACCTCGATCTCGATCGACTCGCCGCCCTTGCGAATTCCGCGGAAGGTGTAATGGATCGTCTGAAGCTCCCCATCCATTCGCTTCCGGATGTTCTCCAGGACGGTTTCCCGATCCTCCTCGGCGACCAGCGCGAGGATGGAATCGAGGCGCAGGATCTCCTCCTGCGTGTAGCCGAAGATCGCGGCGAGCTTCGGGTTGACGTAGCGGTAGCGCCCGTCTTGGATCACGTACATGCCGACCAGCGACTGCTCGACGAGGGTCCGAAACTGCGGCCCGATGTTGCCCGACGCCTGTTCAATCCGCCTCCGGTCGCTGACGTCGCGAACGACTCCGACCACGCCCAGGATCTTCCCGGCGGGATCACGGTGCGGGGAGTATGTCGCCGAGAGCCAGTGCGTCCCTCCCGCTGGGCTGGCCTGATACAGGATGTCCTGAGCCGTCACGGTCTCGCCGCCAAGCGCCCTCTCGAGCAGGTCGGCGATTCCCTGCAGGCGGAGCTGTGGAAAGAGCTGAAGGGCGCTGTGACCGACCATGTCCCGGGCGGAGAACCCGGTGAACCGCTCCATGGCCTCGTTCCAGACCACGTGCCGAAGCCATCGGTCGTAGACGACGATGCCCTGGCCCGCGCTCGCAATGATCTCGCTCTGGAGCTGCTGGGAGATCTGAAGCCGGCGCGCCTCGCCCTCGATCGCCTGCAGCGACCGAACCTGCTCCTCCTCGCGCAGCCGCAGCCGGAGAAGCGTCTCGACCTGACGTCCGAGCGCCTTGAGACACTCCGCTTCTTCCTCTCCAATCTTTCGCGGCTCATGGTCCATGACGGCGAGCGCTCCGAGAGGCGCGCCGCCGGAGTCGAGCAACGGCATCCCCGCGAAGAATCGGATGCTCTCCCTCACGAGGGGGTCGTCCCGAAATCTCCGGTCCCGCGCGACGTCCGGCAACACCAGAAGCTCCGTCCCGGCCGAGGCCTCCTTGCAGAGGGCGATGGCGCGGGGTGTCTCCGCCACGCTCAGGCCGCCGCGCGACTTGAACCAGTGATGGCCTTCCCGCAGCAGGCTCAGGGCAGCCAGCGGAGCGCGGCACGCCCGCAGGGCGAGCTGTGTCGCGTCTTCGAACAAACCCTCGAGAATTGCCTCGAGCGGCTCTTCGCCCTCCGCGTCGGGTCGCGCGAGGGGTGTGCCGTCGGCCTGCAGACTCATCGAATTGCCCTGGGATAGAGCGGTGCAGTCCGATTGTAGCTCCAGAGGGTCTCCGGCGAGGCGACCTTGAGCCGCTCTTGGCACAAAAGTGGCGTGATTCCGAGGGTCAAGCGATTTCTACAGGACGGGGGCCAGGAGCCGAGCGGCCCCGTCGGCAAGAGCGTGGAACCAAGGGCGGCGCCGCCAGCGGGCGATGGTCGCCTCCTCGGCGTTGGCAAGATCGTTCTCGAAAGCGGCGGAGAACGTTCGGCCGACTTCTTCGTCCAGGATCACCAGGTTGCACTCCGCATTGAAGTGGAAGGATCGAAAATCGAGATTCGTCGAGCCGACGACGGAGACCTCGTCGTCGGCGACCAGCGTCTTGGCGTGGAGGATCGCCGCGCGGTACTCGAACACCCGCACGCCCAGTTCGAGCAGCCGTCGGTAGTAGCCGTGACCCGCATGGCGGACCAGAGGGACGTCGCTTCGGCCCGGCAGGAGCAACCGGACATCGATCCCGCGTGCGGCGGCCTTGCCCAGCATGTCGACGGCGCCCTGCCGGGGGGCGAAGTACGCATTGGTGATCCAGACGCGACGTCGCGCGGCGGCCACGATCGCGGCCAGCGCTGCGGCCGTCTCGCCATGCCCGCGCCCCGGCCGAGAGTCGAGCGTCAGGATCCGAACGCCTCCCTCGGGGTTTCCTTCGAGCGGCTCGAGGGCGATCGACCCTCCGGAGCGCCGCCACGCCTCCGAGAAGACGACCGCCATCTCCCAGGCCGCCGGCCCCTCGACGCGCGCCTGCGTGTCGCGCCAGGGTCCGTGCCGTGATCCGCCGCGGGCCGAGCCGTACTCGTCGGCGATGTTCATGCCGCCGGTGAAGCCGATCTGCCGGTCCACGACGAGGATCTTGCGATGGTCCCGGAAGGGCTGAAGGAGCAGGTGCGGGAAGAGGGGATTGAAGAGCCGCACGTGGATGCCGCGCCGGCGCATCAGACTCCAGAAGCGCGAGTGCGTCGCGAAGGAGCCGAAGAAATCGGCGAGGACCTTGACGGCGACGCCGCGCGCGGCGGCTTCCGCGAGCCGGTCGCCGAAGGCGCGCCCGGTGCCATCATCTTTGAGGATGTAGGACTCGAGCAAGACTTCGAAGCGGGCCTCGGCGATGGCGTCGCACATCGCGCCGAAGGCCTCGTCGCCCCGAACGAAGAGGTCCACTCGATTGCCGGCGAGAATCGGCCCCTGATCGATTCGGCGGAGCAGGTCCGAGAAGGCGGCGTCGCGAAGGCCCCCCGGGCAGGCCTCGGCGAGGCGTCCGACGTTCTCCGCGCGGAGCTCCGCCGGGAGCCGTCGCCCTTCGTGCGGGTGCACGATGGGAAGCCAGCGCCGCCGACGCCTCATCGCCTCGGGACTCCGGACGCGCGTCCGGACCAGGCTGCCGCCGCTATCGTGGGGTTGCCGTGCCGCGCGAGAGGCGGCGCGGACCACTCCACAACGTGAGGAGCTCGAACCAAAGCACGCTCACGATACCTCCCCCGAGAAAGATCGCGACGTCGATCGGGTGCAGCACCGAGAAGTGGAAGAGGCGTCGAAGCGGCGGGACGGCCAGCACGAGCGCCAGAAGGCCGGCCGCGCTCCCCACGATCCACCAGAGGGACGCATTGGGTACTCGAATCCTCTTGCGGATCGAGCGGCTCGCCGAGCGGTTGGAGAGAATCAAGGCGAGATTGGCGACGACCAGTGTGGCGAAGCAGAGGGCGCGCGCGTCGTCTTCCACGTGGCCGAGCCGGAGCGCCGCGGCGTAGACCGCGAAGACGATGACGAGAATCCCCGCCCCCTGGGCCAGCGCAGACCGGACCATCCTGCCGTCGAAGAGCGGCTCCCGGGTCGAGCGCGGAGGACGGCGCATGACGTTCGGCTCCGGGGGTTCGGCCTCGAACGCGATCGAACAGGCGGGATCGATGACCAGCTCCAGGAACAGGATGTGAATCGGCATCAAGACCAGGGGCCAGCGCAGGAGGACCGGAGCGAGCGACATCCCGGCGATCGGGACGTGAATGGCCAGAAGGTAGCTCATGGCCTTCCGGAGATTCGCAAAGATTGTGCGGCCCAGCCGGACCGCCGACACGACCGACGAGAAGTCGTCGTCGAGCAGCACCAGGTCGGCCGCCTCCCGCGCCACGTCCGTGCCCCGACCTCCCATCGCGATGCCGATGTGCGCCGCCTTCAGGGCCGGCGCGTCGTTGACGCCGTCTCCGGTCATGGCCACGATGTCCCCGCTCTTCCGGAGGGCCTCGACCAGCCGCAGCTTCTGCTCGGGCACGACCCGGGCGAAGACCTGCGTTTCGCGCACCCGGCGCGGCAGCTCGACGTCGGGGATCGCATCGAGGTCGGCGCCGGTCAGCAGGTTCTCGGCGGGCAGGCCGATCTGCCGCGCGATGCTTACCGCCGTCGCGGGATAGTCGCCCGTGATCATGGCGACTCGAATCCCGGCCTCGTCGCAATCCCGGATCGCGTCGGGAACGCCGGGGCGAACGGGGTCGGCGAATCCCAGCAGACCCAACCATTCGAACCGGTAGCCGCGCGGGCTTTCCGGGAGCGGTCCGGCGCCGGCGTCGGCCTTCGCGACGGCCAGCACGCGGAGCCCTTCGGCCGCGAGCGCCCCGACCTGGCGAGCGTGCGCCTGCCACCGTACCGCGTCGAGGTTGCAGAGGTCGGCGATCGCCTCGGGCGCGCCCTTGGCCGCCACGACGAGAGACGGCCTGCCGGGCGGCTCCCACACGCGGGTGAGGGCGAGGAGGCCCGTCGAGAGCGGGTATTCGCGCCGCAACCGCCGGCCCTCCAAAGCGTCGCGGCGCCCGAGTGCGCGTTGCGACAGATCCTGGATCGCGAGCTCCATCGGATCGAAAGGAGCGGTCTGGCCGGCGAGCCGGGCGTACTCCAGAAGCTCGGAGAACGGCGCGGAGAGCTCCGGGGTCTCGCCCACGACGTCGCGTTCGCTTTCTCCAGCGACCAGATGCGCTACCGACATCCGGTTCTGGGTGATGGTTCCCGTCTTGTCGACGCAGAGAACCGTCGCGGAGCCGAGCGCCTCGATCGCCGCCACGCGCCGTGTCAGGACCTGCTTGCGCGAGAGCCGCCAGGCCCCGAGCGCGAGGAAGACCGTCAGCACGACCGGGAACTCTTCGGGAACGATGGCCATTGCCAGCGTCAGGCCGGCGAGCAGGCCGCTCAGCCAGGAGCCGCGCGTCGAGCCGTAGACCCCAGCCACGACCAGGCAGAGGGCCAGGCCGATCAGGGCGATGACCCGGACGATCCGCGCCGTTTCCGTCTGCAGTCGGGTCTGCTGGATGGCGACGGTTCCGAGGATCTGTCCGATCCGTCCCATCTCGGTGGCCGCGCCGGTCTCCAGAACGCGCGCAACGCCCTGGCCTCCCGTCACGAGGGTTCCGGAGTAGACGAAGGGCAGGCCGTCCCCTCCGGGGCGGCCCATGGCCGCCGGCGCGCGGACGCCGACGGCCTTGCGCACGGGGACCGACTCGCCCGTCAGCAGCGATTCGTCCGACGTCAAGTTCAGCGACTGGAGCAGGAATCCGTCGGCGGGAACACGGTCTCCTTCGGAGAGCACGAGCAGATCGCCGCGCACGACCTCGCGGCCAGGGATTCGGCGGCGCTGTCCGTTGCGAAGGACCAATGCGCGCGGGCTCGAGAGGTCCCGGAGCGCCTCGAGAGCCCGTTCGGTCTTGTGGCTCTGATAGAGGGAGATGCCGGCCACGGCCAGGATCGAGGCGAGCAGGACGAAGGCGTCGCCCGGGTCGCCCAGCAGCAGATAGATCGTCCCGCCGGCGACGAGCATCAGGATCATCGGCTCGCGCAGGACCCCCGCGGCGATCCGCCAGAGACTGCGCGGCCGGGAGGAGGGCAGCTCGTTGGGTCCGTCTGCGGCGAGACGCCGCGCGGCCTCCGCGTCGGAAAGGCCTCCCTCGAGCGACCGAGTCTCGCGGTCCGCCGGATCTGCTCCGGCGGCAGGCCGGCCGAGGCAGACGGGCGGTGACGGCACGCTCCCTCGCTCCGGGGGGCTCATCGCGGCAAGATCATCGCCCGAAGCGGGGCGTCGTGGAACGCCGTCCCTCCCGGGCCCGCCGTCTCAGAACCAGGGATCGACGCGCAGGTGGTCCGTGACGGAGTGAACTCCCGGCGCGTGGGCGACGGCGCCGGCCACCGAGTCCCGCTCCTGCCACGAATGGACGCGGCCCGTCAGGGTCACCGTCCCCTTGTCCACCTGCACACGGATGCGGTCCGCTTCGCGCTCCGCGCGGCGCTCGAGAGCCTCCTCGATGCGTCGGCGCAGTGTCGCCGAGTCCGCTTGGACCGGCTTGACCTGGATCTTGTTGACCACGCCCCGCACGCCCTTGAGCCTGCGGATGGCGTGGTCGGCGTCTTCGCGCTGGGACAAGTAGTCGACCTGGCCCTCGAGCGTGACGAAGCCTTCCGAAACCGTGGACTGGATGCGCCGGTGATCCACCGACACGTCCCACTCCAGGGCCCGTCGCACGGCCTGCGCGAGATCCGTGTCGGTCAAGACGTCCGGGCCTCCATAGTGGACGTCGATCTCGTCGGCGACATCGAGCACGCCGCGCACGCGGTGCGCCGCGCGGGCCGCGGCCAGCTTCTGGCTGTAGCTGCTCACGGTCCCCGTCAGCGTGACGACACCGCGATGAACGTGGACTCCCACCTCGCTCTTTGCCACTCGGGTATCCCAGTCGAGCTCCCGAAGGACATCCTTCAGGATCTCGGCGTCGGTTCGGATCGCCACCGTCTCGGTTGTCGGAGTTTCCATGATCCTCCTCCTGCTGACGGCGATCCTCTCGCCGGCAAACCTCCGGCGAATGATGCAGAGACATCAAGTGGTCGATACGGCGCGTCTAGTACGCGATTCGACGCGAGGCCGGAGGCGGGGGACGGCGGTCGACGCGGATGCGAGCATCCAGCACGACCGCGCCCCGGGAGAGCACGGAAACGGGATTCAAATCCATCTCGCGGACCTCCGGGCACGCCTCGGTCAAGGCCGAGACCCGCAGGATCAGGTCTCGCAGCGCCGCCTCGTCGGCCGGCGGAGCGCCCCGCCAGCCCCGCAATCGCGCCGTGCCTCGAACCTCGTCCAGCATTGCGGCGGCGTCGGCATCCGTCAGCGGGCGCAAGCGAAAGGCGATGTCCGCGACGAGCTCCACGAGCGTGCCTCCGCTTCCATAGAGAACGAGAGGGCCGAACCTCGGATCGAAGGTCGCCCCGACGATCACCTCGACGCCGCCCGGCACCTGTTTCTGGACGAGCGCTGCCGTCATGGCCGATCCGAGGCGGTGGGACAGGTCGGCGAAGGCGGCGCTGACGGACGCCTCGCCCGACAGGTCGAGCCGAACACCCCCGACTTCCGTCTTGTGGACGATCGTGGGACCGACCGCCTTGAGGACGACCGGGAATCCGAGGGTCCGGGCTGCCTCGACGGCCTCACGCTCGTCGCGCGCCAGACGCGTCGGCGCGACACGGATCCCAAAGGACGAGAGGAGCGCCTCGGTTTCCTGCGGACCGAGCCATCCTCCCCCGCGGGCGAGCGCCGCGTCGATCGACTCCCGGCCCCGCTCCGGCTCCACGTCGGAGAAGCGCGGGACTCTTCCGGGCGGCTCGCGCCGCCACTCCCCGTAGGAGGCGGCTCGGGCGAGCGCGACAGCGGCGCGCTCCGGAAAGGGGTAGCTCGGGATCCGTCCGAGCGAGGGGGGCGCGCCCTCTTCCCCGAGGAAGGTCGCGAGGACCGGCTTTGCGGGAGTGCTTCCGGCAGCGCGAACGATCGCCCGTGCCACCTCTTCGGCTCCGGTGACGATCGGCGGAATGAAGATGGCGAGCGCCGCATCGACCTGCTTGTCCTCGAGCAGAAGGCTCAGGCAGCGGCGATACTGCTCCGCCGAGGCGGAGGCGAGCATGTCGATCGGATTTCCGAGGCCGGCCTCGCGGGGCAGGCCCGCGGCGAGTTTCTCTCGTGTCGATGGGTCGAGGGGCGCGATCGTCAGGCCGTGCGCCTCGCAGGCATCGGCGGCGAGGATTCCGGGGCCGCCGGCGTTGGTGAGGATCGCCACGCGCCGACCGCGCGGAACGGGTTGGTGCGCCAGGAGTGTGGCGACGTCGAAGAACTCCTCCAGAGTGTCTGTCCGAATGACGCCGGCCTGTCGGAAGAGGGCGTCCACGACGGTGTCGCTCTCGGCGAGCGCTCCCGTGTGGGACGAGGCGGCGCGGGCACCCGCTCGGGACCGGCCCGCCTTCACGGCAACGATCGGCTTGCGGCGGGCGACGCGTCGGGCGAGGCGCGCAAAGAGGCCGGCGGACCCAAAACTCTCCAGATAGAGCAGGATGACGTCGGTGCGCGGATCCTCGGCCCAGTACTGAACCAGATCGTTTCCCGAAACGTCCGCCTTGTTGCCCACCGAGACGAAAGTCGAGATCCCGAGATTCAGCCGCCGCGCGTGGTCCAGAAGCGCGATGCCGAGGGCGCCGCTCTGGGAAGACAGGGCGACGCGTCCCGCCGGCGGTTGGACGGGAGCGAAGGTGGCGTTCAGACGGACCCGCGGATCGGTGTTGACCAGGCCCATGCAGTTGGGGCCGACCATGCGGATCCCCGCGCCCCGGACCTTCTCGAGGATGGCCGCTTCGCGGCGGCGGCCGTCCTCCCCGGTCTCGCCGAAGCCGGCGCTGATGATCACGAGACCCTGTACCCCTTTGGCAAGGCAGTCGTCCACCGCGGCCTCGACCGCCGGCGCCGGAATCGACAAGACGGCCAGGTCGACGGGCCCGGGAATCTCGCTCACGCTCGCGTAGCAGCGGCGGCCCGCGATGCGGGACGCCCGGGGATTGACGGGGTAGACCTTCCCGCGAAACTTCGCGGCGATCAGATTGTGCAGAATCTCGGCGCCGATCTTCCCGCGTTTTCGCGCCGCTCCCACGACCGCCACCGACGTCGGCTCGAAGAGCTTCTTCATGGAGGCCGCCGCGGCGCGCGCCGACCGCTCGGCGGCTCGTTCTTGAAATGCGGGTGTGGCCTCGAGCGAGATGATCACGCGGACGACACCCTCCTCGACCCGCTGCTCGACGGCGAAGCCGCAATTGCGGAAGACCTCGAGCATCCGGCGGTTTTGAGGATGGACGTCCGCGACGAACGTCGAGATCCCGCGCTCGCGGGCGATCTCGGCCAGGCGCTCGAGCAGCCGCGTGCCCACTCCCTGACCCTGGACGGCGTCCTCGACCGTGAAGGCGACCTCCGCGCGGCCCGCGCGCTTCGGCTCGACGTAGTACCCGGCCGTCGCCACGATCCGGTCGCCGGACTCCACGACGAGCACGACCTGGTTCAGGCCGTCGGCGCCGCAGATCCAGGCCGCCTTCCTCGCCGCGGCGTCGCTTCCGGGCGAGCCCAGAAAGCGGAAATAGAGGCTCTCCGGAGAAAGGCGCCGGTGAAGCTGCTCGACGGAGGCGGTGTCGGTCGGCCGGATCGAGCGCAGGCGAACCGTAGCCCCGTTGCGGAGGACGACGTCGGACTCGGCCGGCGCGGAAACGGGAGTTGTGCGGGAGGAGGCGGCGAAGGAGTCGCTCATCGAGTGGCGCGTTTACGCTCGCCGATCGAATCACCGCGAGCTTGATGTAATTGAATCATTACCGCGGAGAGAATGGGAACCTAGGATCCACGAGGAGGAGAAGGATGAAGATCCTCGCCGCCACCGATGGGTCGAAGCATGCGGAAGCGGCCGTGCGATTCGCGGCCTGGCTGGCCTCGTCCCTTCGCGGGGCCCGGCTCGAAGTCGTGCTCGTTGGGGATGTGGGAGCCGACCTGCTCGGCCAGGCGGGGGGCCGAGCGTTCCGCGTTCGTTCACCCATGTTGCAGGAGTACCGGCGCTGGGCGCGCCGAGCCCTCGATCGGGCTGCTCGCGAGGCGCGCCGGTATGGGGTTGCCGCCCGGTGCCACTATGTGGAAACGAACTTCGCCCCGGTCGCCACCGTGGTCCTGCGCGCCGCCGAAGCGCGACGCGCCGGCCTGGTCGTCGTCGGGAGCACGGGGCGAGGAGCGGTGGGGCGGGCGCTCCTCGGGAGCGTTGCGCGCCGCATCATTCACGTGGCCCGGCTTCCCGTCGTCGTGGTGCCGGCCCGGATTCCGGTCCGTCGGGGCGAAAGGATCCGCCTGCTCGCCGCAACGGACGGCTCGCGAGGCTCGACCCTGGCGGTGCGCACCGCCGCTTCGCTCGCCCGACAGGCGCGCCGGGCGCGTCTGGACGTGATTACCGTGAGCACGCTGCGGCGAGACCTGGCTCTGGGCTTTTCGTCGGCCGTGGTGTCGTTCATTCCCGTCGGCGACCTTCGGAAAGCCGATCGCCGGGCGGCCGATCGGATCCTGCAGCAGGCGTCGCGCGCGGCGCGTGCCCGCGGAGTCCGAGCGCGGCTTCGTTTCCTGGAGCCGCGAACGGCGAGTTCGGTGGCCGATTCCCTGGCCGCCGCGGCCCGGCGCGACGGCGTCCACCTGATTGCCGTCGGGAGCCACGGGCGAGGAGCCCTGGAAGAGTGGGCCCTCGGCAGCGTGACGCGGCGGTTGGTCTCCGTGTCTCGGCGTCCGTTGCTCGTCGTCCGGGCGCCGGCGGTTCGGGCCGAGCGCCGGCGGAGGAGATCGGCATGATCTTTCGGGACCGTCGGCAGGCGGGTCAGCTGCTGGCGAAGTCGCTGCGTCGTTACGCCAGGCGGCCCGACGTGATCGTGCTCGCTCTTCCGCGGGGCGGCGTGCCCGTCGGCTACGAAGTGGCCCGCGCGCTCGACGTTCCGCTCGACGTCTTCCTGGTTCGGAAGCTCGGCGTGCCCGGCCAACCGGAGCTCGCCATGGGAGCCATTGCGAGCGGAGGCGTTCGCGTGCTCGACGCCGAACTGGCCCGAAGGTGCGGCGTGACGCGCGCCGAGATCGACGAGGTGCAGGCACGGGAACTCGAGGAGCTCCTGCGGCGCGAGCGCGCTTACCGCGGCCGCCGGCCGGCCCCCGAGGTCGCGGGCCGAACCGTCATTCTGGTCGACGACGGGGTCGCCACCGGGTCCTCGCTCAAGGCCGCCATCGCGGCGCTTCGCCGGCGGGTGCCGGCCGCGATCGTCGCGGCGGTTCCCGTGGCTCCCGCTTCGACCGTCCAGGAGCTCTCGTCTCTGGCCGATGAAGTGGTCTGTGTGGATACGCCCGTGCCGTTCTATGCCGTGGGGAACTTCTACGACGATTTCTCTCCGACCGAGGACGAGGAGGTGCGCGAGCTGCTCGCGCTCGCCGCGCCCAGGGCGCCGGAGGGGGACCCGGTTCGGGCGGCGGGCTGAGGCCGGACGGCGCGACCGACAGGAGGATCAGATGCGAAACCGACAAGTCCCGCGCACCGAATGGGTCCGCTTCTTCGAGGGCTTCACCCGGAGGCACCAGGGCTGGCTCGCCACCGTGCGGGTGGTGGATGCGCGCCTGGGCGCGCAGGTGCAGGCGAAGGACCTGCCGCTCGAGGGAATCGTGGTGGATGCGGCGGCCGAGGGTCCCATCTCGATCCTGCTCGGCAGCGGTCCGCAGGCCAACGTCGAGCATCCCATCGAGAAGCCGGAACAGGTCTGGGTCGAGATGACGGAGGGCGGCGCCGAAGCCGCCCTCGAAATCGAGTCCGCCGGCGGCCGGAAGACCATCCTCGAGTTCCGCGCGGCCGTTCTGCCGGAGATGGTAGACGGTCTGGCGAGCGAGCCCGCCTCGGGCGCTTGAGCGCGGAAGGGCGCGGCGACGCCGCGCCGCCGATCGCGACGGTCACGATGAACCCCGCGATCGATGTGTCGGCTTCCGTCGGTCGTGTGGTCGCAGACCGAAAGCTCCGTTGCGGCGCGCCGCGGTTTGAGCCCGGGGGCGGCGGCATCAACGTCGCCCGCGCCGTCCGGAAGCTGGGCGGCGAGGCCGTCGCGGTCTATCCGGCGGGAGGGCCAGCGGGCCGCCTGCTGGGGGACCTCCTTTCACGGGAGGGCGTCGCCCAGATCGTCGTTTCGGTGTCCGGCTGGACCCGGGAGAACCTGAACATCCTGGAGCAGGAGACCGGCCGCCAGTTCCGCTTCGTGTTGCCGGGCCCCCGGCTCGAAGAGGGAGAGTGGCGCCGGTGTCTGGAGGCGCTCGAGGCGCTCCGCCCGTTTCCCCGATTCCTCGTGGCGAGCGGGAGCTTGCCGCCGGGCGTGCCGGAGGACTTCTTCGCGCGGCTGGCGGAGCTGGCTCGGCGGCGGGCCGCCCGCTTCGTCCTGGACTCCTCGGGAGCGCCGCTTCACCGGGCCGTAGAGGACGGGGTCTTTCTCTGCAAGCCCAGTCTGCGGGAGTTTCAGGAATGGACCGGCGAGGCGAGTGCCGACGAAGGGCGATGGCGCGAGCTCGCCCGCGAGGTCGTGGCGAGGGGAGGCTGCGAGGTCCTGGTCCTGTCTCTCGGTTCGGCGGGCGCTCTCTGGACCACGCGCTCCGAGCAGGAACGGCTCACGGCTCCGGCGGTGCCCGTCTCGAGCAGCGTCGGGGCGGGCGACAGCATGGTCGCGGGGATCGTCCTCTCGCTGTCCCGAGGACACACGCTTCGCGAGGCAGCCCGCTTCGGTGTGGCCGCCGCGGCGGCGGCCGTCATGAATCCTGGCACGGAGCTGTGCCGGAAGGAGGACGCGGAGCGGTTGCTCGGCCAGGTGGTCGCAGCGACCGTCTGAGGAGGCGACTCCTCCTGTAGAGTGCGCGGCCATGAAGCCGATTCTCGAGGTGGCGCGCGGTCTCGGTCTCGCACCCGAGGAAATCGAACCTTACGGATACGACAAGGCGAAGGTGCGTTCCGGCGCGCTGGCGGTCCGCCCTGCCCGCGGGGCCCTCGTCCTGGTGTCCGCGATCACACCCACACCGGCGGGGGAGGGGAAGACCACGATCTCCATCGGCCTCGCTCAGGGACTCGCCCGGATCGGCGTGCGATCGGCGGTGGCGCTGCGGGAGCCCTCGCTCGGGCCGTATCTCGGCGTCAAAGGGGGCGGCACCGGCGGCGGCGCCTCACAGCTCTTGCCGGCCGAGGACATCAATCTGCACTTCACCGGCGACATTCACGCGGTTTCCACCGCCCACAACCTTCTTGCCGCGCTCGTGGACAACCATCTACACCACGGCAACGCCCTGGGGCTCGATTCGCGCCGCGTGACGTGGAAGAGGGTCGTTGACTTAAACGACCGGGCGCTCCGGGACATCGTCATCGGGCTCGGGGGTTACCGCGAAGGCGTTCCGCGGGAGACGGGCTTCGACATCACGGCCGCGAGCGAGGTGATGGCGATTCTCTGCCTGGCCGCGGACGTCGCGGATCTCAAGCGGCGACTGGCCCGAATCGTCGTCGGCTACCGGCCCGACGGCTCGGCCGTCACGGCCGCCGACCTCTCGGCGGCGGGTGCCATGGCGGCTCTCCTGCGCGACGCGATCAAGCCCAACCTCGTGCAGACGACCGAAGGCGTGCCGGCATTCGTTCACGGCGGCCCCTTCGCAAACATCGCCCACGGCACCAACTCGATCGCCGCGACGCGGGCCGCCTTGGCCTGCGCGGACATCGTCGTGACGGA
>Ga0335084_10000002_pt1 | contig 119333 bp, 101 predicted proteins | sample Lox_Sample_44_FD_206721 | JGI IMG/M metagenome (GOLD analysis project Ga0335084, IMG submission 206721) | Soil microbial communities from Loxahatchee National Wildlife Refuge, Florida, United States - Lox_Sample_4.4 | ecosystem: Environmental > Terrestrial > Soil > Wetlands | place: USA...
TCGGTCCCCGTAGGCTCGCGAGAGAGCGTCGAGTGATCGACCGTCAGCTGAGTCGTCCGCCGCTCATCCAAGACGCCCATCTTTTCTCCTCCCCGCCGTTTACGCCCGTTGATTCACTTGCCCGACACTTCTGTCGCAATCCCGCGGCCATCGGACAAGGCCCTCGCCCGAAACGAGTTGCCGGGACCGGGTGGCAAGAGCCTCTCTGCAATCGCCACCTTTTGTAACAAATGGGGCATGGCCTAAAGGTGCCCCTCGCGATCTCACCTCTGGCGTGCCGCGATGGCCAGGACACCCATGTAGAGGCCGTAAGCCACCAGGCCCAGCGAGACCGCGCCGGTCAGCAAGGGCCCACCCGCGGGAGCCCGAGAAAGAGCCTTCAACGCCCCGCCGATCTCCGACAACTCGTCGGGATCGAGGTCCACGGCGACGCGGACCTGGAAGACGCCGATCACGACCAGAACGAACCCTCGCGCGGCGAGCCCGAAGCGCGCCATCCTCTTCACAAACCGGGCAGCGTCGGTCGGGAGCCATCGGGTCGCAAAGCGATTTCGCAGGCGGCCGGTCAGGCCCTGCCCGATCTCCAGGAGCCCCGCGCCGATCGTCAGGGCGCCCGCCGCCTCCACCGCAACGACTCCCCAATGCCGGGAGAGGAGCCACGCCAGGGCGGTCCGCTCCAGTCGCGGACTCTCCTGGCGCAGGCGCAGCAAGAGCGATACCGCGCTCCAGAGGAGAGCGCCATACCCGGCGGCTCCGAGCAGGTGCGCGAGGCGTTCGAATGTCCGGCCCCGACGGCGGGCCTCGAGCAGATGCCAAAACAGGAACGCGGCGAGGCCGGCGGCCACCGCGGCGAGCACGAGGCGGCCGTGGGGCTGACGCAGCAGCAGCCGCAGCGCCCCCGGCATTCCCGCGATGCGGTCGCGAGCTCCGGCAAACGCCACCCGCGCCGCGGTCAGACCGATCGTGACGTAGAGAATCCCCGTCGCCGCGAAGCCGAGACGGGCGAGCGCGCGGCGACCCATGCAGGGATCTTACGGGCATCCGCCTCGGCGCCCGCTCGGACTTCGTCTGTCCCATCGATCGGGAAACGATCGGTCCTCGCCGCCGTGACTTTGGAAAAACTCCCGAAGCGATCACAATGAGCCTCCCTGTGGCCTTTCAGCCCCTGCTTCCCTTCGACGACGCGCCGCAACCGCCGACCGATTCCCGCCTCGTCGAGGAGCTCGCCCGCGTGTGCCGCGAGCAGCCCCTCGCCGAGAAGGTTCTCGTCGCACCCACCCTCTCGATCGGCCACCAGCTCGTCGAGCGCCTCGCCCGCTCCGGAACGGCCTGGATCAACCTGCGCGTGGAGACCGCGCGGACGCTGGCCCACTCCCTCGTCGGTCCGGGTCTTGCCCGCGACGGCTTGCGTTTGCTCTCGCGCGCCCAGGCCCTCGCGCTCGTCGAGGAAGCCTGCGCGCAGGCGCTCGGCCCCGACTCCTACTTCGGCCGCCTGTCGGACCGGCCCGGGCTGCACCGGGCCCTGCAGTCGACCCTCGACGAGATCCGCGCCGCCGGACTCGAGCCGGACCGGCTTCCCGCGGGCGCCTTCGTGGACCCCAAGAAACACCGCGAGCTTCGCGAGGTTTTCCGGCGGCATGCGTCGGCGCTCGAGAGCGGACGTTGGGTAGACGCGATCGAAATCCTGCGCCGTGCGCTCGAGGCGGCGGACTCGCACGGGACGCGCGAGAACGAAGCGCAGTATCTGCTCCCGGCGATCACCGAGCTGCCCTCGCTCGAGCGACGATTTCTCGAGAAACTCTCGGCGGGGAAAGTCATCGAGCTCGCGGCGGACCCTCCCGAGACCTGGGTCGCGATCGCCAAGGACGCTCGCCTCTTTCGCGCCACCGGAGAAGAGAACGAGATCCGCGAGGTCTTCCGCCGGATTCTGCGCGAGTCCATTCCGTTCGACGAGGTCGAGATTCTGCACACGGACCCCGCGGTCTACCCTGCCCTGATCTGGGAGCTCGCGAGCGAGCAGGAGATTCCGTGCAGCTTCGCGGGCGGAATCGCCGTCGCCTACACACGGCCGGGCCGGGCCGCCCTCGCCTTCCTCGATTGGATCGGCCAGGACTTCGCCGCCGACGTGCTGCGGGAGGCGCTCGCTTCCGGCGCGCTGACCCTCGAAGGGCTCGAGGGGGCCCCGCCGGCGGCCGGCTCCCGGGCCGTCGTCCGCGTCCTTCGGCGCGCCCGGCTCGGTTGGGGGCGGCAACGCCAACTCCTTCTGCTCGACCGCTTCATCGCGGATCTGGAGAAACCCGAGGACCGAGCGCGGGCGCCGGAAGAAGACGACGCCGGCGAGACGTCGCGCGCGCAAGCTCGCCGCCGCGATCTCGAGGCGGCCCGGCAGGCGCGGCGGCTGCTCCAGAGGGCGCTCGCCCTCGCGCCGGAATCCCGCGAAGGCATCGGAGACCTGCCGAGCCTGGCCCGAGGAGTGCGGACGTTCGTCTCGGAGCTTGCCCGCACGAGCGACGAGCTCGACGGCACGGCCCAGACGGCGCTCGATGTCTTGTTCCGGGAGTTCGAGCAGTTGCCCTCGCTGCGCCTTTCCGTCCCGGCGGCGATCGAGCGGCTTCGCGACGCGGTCGCCAGCCTCTCGGTTGCCTCAGATCGTCCCCGCCCCGGCCGGATCCACGTCGCCTTCTTCCGCGTCGGCGGATTCTCCGGGCGGCGGCACACCTTCCTGCTCGGCCTGGACGAGACGAGGCATCCGGGACCGGACCTGGAAGACCCGATCCTGCTCGACGCCGAGCGACGCCAGATCAACGAGGCCCTTCCGACACCGCTGCTGCCGCTCTGGCGGGATCGACCCCGCGAGTCCGCGGCCGCGCTGCGCGCGTGCCTGGCACGCCTGCGCGGAGCGCTCACCGCGAGCTACTCCTGCTTCGACCTGCGCAACCTATCGCAATCGAGCGAGCCGGCGCCCTCGCCCTTCTTTCTCGAGCTCTACCGCGCCCAGTCGGGCCTCCCGCAAGCCGACTACCGGGACCTCCTGCGCTCGCTGCCGTCGGCCGCCGGATTTGTCCCGGCGGAAGCCGAGGCACTCGACGAAAGCGAGTGGTGGCTTCGTCACCTGAGGGACGCCGCCGCGGCGGGGCGCCGGGAGATCGCGGCAACCCGCGTGCGAAGCGCGTATCCGTGGCTCGAACATGGCTTGCGCGCCGAGCAGGCGCGCGAGAGCGACGAGTTCACCGTCTGGGACGGCTGGGTCCGCTCCGGCACGCCGGAGCTCGACCCGCGGTCGAGCGGCGAGCCCATCTCCGCCTCCCGCATTCAGGAGCTGGCCCACTGTCCGTTCGCCTACTTCCTCCGAAACGTCCTCGGAGTCCGACCCCCCGAGGATCTCGAGCGCGATCCGGCGGTCTGGCTCGACCCCCGCAGCCGAGGAAGCCTGCTGCACGAGGTCTTCAAGGACTTCTTCGAGGAGATCACGGCCGCCGGACAGAGGCCCGAGGTGGCTCGACATCGCGACCGCCTCGAGACCCTGGCCGAACGGCGGATGTCGCAGTGGCGCGAGCGCGTGCCCCCTCCGAGCGAACTCGCTTTCGCCATGCAACGCGACGACATTCTCTTCGCCTGCAGCACGCTGCTCGCCAACGAAGAAGAGCACTGCCGCAACGTGACCCCTCGCTTCTTCGAGGTTCCCTTCGGGATGGCTCGAGAAGCCCGAAAGACGCGGTCCGAAGTCGCCAGCTCCGATCCGGTCGAGATCCCCGCCGGCCGAGGCGCCCGGCTGCGTCTGCGGGGGTCGATCGATCGGGTGGATGAAGCGGGCGACGGGACATTCCACGTCTGGGACTACAAGACGGGTAGCGCCTGGGGCATTCGAGAGGGCAGGGGCCTCCTGGGCGGCCGCCAGATTCAACCGGCACTCTACGCGATGGCCCTCGAGGCGCTGCTCGAGCGCGCCGGCCGGCCGAGCAAGGTTTCCCAGTCCGGATACTTCCTGCCCGGACGCCGCGGCGAGGGGCAGCGAATCGTCATGCCCATCGATCGGCCGGAGGCCGGCCGGGTCCTCGGCCGCCTCTTCGATCTCGTTGCGGCGGGAATGTTCCCTCACGCCCTTTCGGAGGAGGACTGCAAGAATTGCGAGCTCGCGCAGGTCTGCGGCGGGGCGAAACAAGCGTCCCGCCGAGCCAAGGAGAAGCTCGGTCGGAGCGTCGACGCCGTTCTCTGCGCCTTCCGGGAGATCCATGCGGAAGACTGATCGGCCCGCCGCGGTTCCGCTGCCCGACGAAGAGGAGCGCCGCGCCATCCGGGAGGACCTCGGCACGACGCTCTTGGTCGAGGCCTCCGCCGGAACGGGCAAGACACAGAGCCTGATCGATCGGATGGCCGCGCTCGTCGCAACGGGCACGACGCCGGTCGACCGCCTGTCGGCGGTGACCTTCACGATCCGCGCCGCGGCGCAGCTGCGCCAGCGGTTCCAGAACGCCCTCGAGAAGGCGCTTCGCGAGGAAGCGGACGGTGCGCGCCGGACGCACTTGGCCGCCGCGCTCGACGGCATCGACTCCTGCTTCATCGGGACCATCCACGCCTTCGCCGCCCGCTTGCTGCGGGAGCGCCCGGTCGAGGCGGGCCTCGACCCGCGCTTCCGCGAGATGGACGAGCCACAGGACGGTGTCGCGCGCGACGAGGCATGGGACCGATTCTGCGAGGGTCTCTTCTTTCGGGAAGACCGGCGTCTCGCTCGATTAATCGAGCTCGGGATTCCTTTGGACGACCTCCGGGAATCTTTCCAGAAGGTCTGCGACAACTCGGATGTCGAGGTGGCCGCGGGCCCCGGGGGCCCCGAGCCGGACTTCTCCCGCGCGCGCCGGGTGATCGAGGAATTTCTCGACCGGGCCGCCCGGGCTCTTCCGGCGCAGGCTCCGGCGGGAGGCTGGACCGGTTTTCAGGAAGCCGTGCGGCGGGCCGAGCGGCTCCGAGGGCTTCTCGATTCGAGTCGCGGCGCCGACTTCGTCCAGATCCTCCGCGTCCTTCGCGGGAGCTCCGCCGCCAAGGGTTCCGGAGCGTTCCGGAAGCCCTTCGAGGCGCTCCAGGAAGAGGTCGTCGAGCCCGCGCTCGCGGCCTGGGGGGAGCACGTCTATCCGGACGTGATGGCCGTCCTGGTCGAGGCCCGAGACCAGTACGCGGCCTGGCGCCGCCGCGAAGGCCGCTTGAACTTCCAGGACCTTCTCGTCTGCGCCCGAGACCTCCTGCGCGACCACGCCCACGTCCGGGAGGCGCTGCGCCGGAGATTCACTCCGATCCTCGTCGACGAGTTCCAGGACACCGACCCGATCCAGGCCGAAATCCTGTTCTATCTGACCGGGGCCTCGAGCGAGGAGAAGGACTGGCGCCGGCTCACACCGGTAGCCGGCTCGCTCTTCGTCGTCGGAGATCCCAAGCAATCGATCTATCGCTTCCGGCGCGCGGACATTCAAACCTACCAAGTCGTGCGGGATCGGATTTCGCAGTGCGGCCGCGTGGTGCGGCTGTCGGTGAACTTCCGGTCGAATGCGCCGCTGTGCGAATGGGTCAACGGAGTCTTCGGCCGATTCTTCCCGAAGGCGCCGACTCGGGAACAACCCACCTACGCTCCGCTCGTCCCGTGCCGGCCCGAGCAGCCGCCCGGGCCGGTCGCGTTCCGGATCGCCACCTACGATCCGAGCCGCTCCAACCAGCCCGTCGTGGATCACGACGCCGCCCGGATCGCCGACTACATCGCCGCCGCCGTCCGAAAGGGGGATCGCCGGCCCGGAGACTTCCTGCTCCTTTTCCGCAAGCGGAAGTTCATGGCCGCCTATGCCCGGGCGATCGAGGATCGTGGTATCCCGTACGAGCAGGGCGGCGGCGACGCCTTCGGGGACTCGCAGGAGCTCGAGGATCTCCTGATGCCTCTGGCCGCCCTGGCGGATCCCGACGACCCGGTGCCGCTCGTCGCGGCGCTCCGGGGACCGCTCTTCGGAGTGGACGATGAGGCGCTGTACCGGTTCGCTCGCGCGGGCGGGCGGTTCTCCTTCCGCTCGGAGGTCCCGCTTTCCGCCGACCCGCGGATCCGAGAAGCGCTTGGGATCCTGCGATGGGCCGAGACGCTGGTCGAGACGCTGCCCCCGGCCGCCGCGATTGCTCGATTTGCCGAAAGGGTCGGCTGGGTCGCCCTTGCCGCCTCCCGAAACCTCGGCGAGAGCCGGGCCGGCAACTTGCTCAAGGCCCTCGCCGCGGCACGGCAGCTCTCCGCGGAAGGACTCGGCTTCCCGGCCGTCGTTGGCGAGCTCACACGGCTGCGGCAGGAAAGCCTCATCGAGCAGATGAGTGTCGAGCCGGGCCGGCCCGACGCGGTGCGCCTGCTGACGCTGCACGGGGCCAAGGGGCTCGAGGCGCCCGTCGTGTTCCTGGCCGAGCCCGCCTCGAGGGGAGGCCGGGCGCGCAGCTTCTGGATCGACCGCGACTCGGATCCGCCACGCGGCTACTTCCGCATCGCCCGGACATTCGGCGACTTTGGCGACGAAGAGATCGCACGGCCGCCCGGGTGGGAAGACATGGAACGCGCCGAGAGGGACTTCGACGCCGCCGAGAACCGGCGGCTCCTCTACGTCGGAGCGACTCGCGCCCAGGAAACCCTGGTCGTCAGTCTGAGGACGTCGAAAGACGGGAAGGCGTCCGGGCCGTGGTCGGAGCTCGCCTCCGGACTCGCCACGGATCTGCCGCGGCCTGGTCCGACGCCGGTTCCCGAGGCGCCCTCGGACGGCGACACCGCTCCCGATCCGCAGACGTTTCGATATCGGCGCGCCGAGTGTCGCCGGCTCTCCGGCGAACCGACCTACGCGGTCGTGTCGGTCACGAGCCTTTCCCACTCCGCCGTGGATGCCCGACCGGCGCGCGAGGACACCGGCCGTGGGATGGAGTGGGGCCGGATCATCCACGGGTTGCTCGAAGCGCTGATGCGGGACCCGGTGCTCGACACGCGCGCTTACGCGGCGAACCTCTTCGCCGAAGAGGACCGTCAACCCGGGGACCTGGAGGAAGCCGTGCGTCTGGTCGAAGCCGTGCGTGGCTCGCCCCTCTGGCGGCGCGCGCTCGCGGCCAAGCGGCGCCTGGTGGAGGTCCCCTTCGCCGTCTCCGTGGACAGCCGCGAGCTCGGCCGATCCGAGGGCCCGAAGCAGACGCTTCTCTCCGGTGCCATCGATCTGGCTTTCGAGGAGGACGATGGCTGGATACTCGTCGACTACAAGTCAGACCGCGTCGACGGAAAGCTCGCGGCACTCACGGCGTTCTACGCGCCGCAGATTCGACTCTACCGGAGCTACTGGGAGCGACTGACGCGCCGACCGACCCGAGCCGGTCTCTTTTTTGTCGAAACGGGAGAGGAGGTCTGGCTTCCGGAGGCCTAGAGGCGGGCTACTGCACCCGGGGAGGGGTCTTCGAACCGGGTTGGCCGGGGACGTAGGAAATGACGAACCGCCCGCTCGGCTTGCGGATGATCTCGTTCAACCGCATCGAAATGGCTTCGAGGAACTCGTCCCCTCCCTCGAGAACCTCGACCGGGCCGAGGCTGCCTTCGCGGCTGAGGTTCGGATCGGGCTCTGGGGGCCTAACCTCGATCTTCATGCCCTGGGAGAGAGAGCAAGCGGAGCGCCAGCTTGGGCCTGACAGCCCAAGTCGTTGATTCGAAGGTGTTTCTCAATTACCTGACCCGAAGGCCAGGAATCCAGTGACACTCCGTTGAAGGGGGAGAAAAGCTCAATTTGACAGTTTCTGTCGCCTGGCCACCATTTTTTTCCAGACCGCCGGCAGGCACTCGGGAGAACAGACGCGGCGCCGCTGTCCGGAAGCGGGTGCTTCGATCACGAGAGCCGGATCGGGCCCGAGAGGCCCGCCACACGCTTCGCAGCGTAGTGGCCTTTCCCTGCCGCGCTCATTCCAGCCCTCGAGAATCCGGTCGAGCCTTTGCCACATTGCGGCGCCCTCCCCGTCGAACGAGAATCGAGCGGCCGCCCGGACAATTGCCGTCCGAGCCCGCAAAGAGGTGCGGAAAAACGAAGGCGCGCGAGGGGCGCAACGGTGCCCTCCAAACCCCGCGAGGCCGGCCTCAGCCGTCCTACCGCGGTTGAGAGCGGTCGGGCAGCACGGCCACGTTCAGGTAGGGGGGACCCTCGATGACGTAGTCGTTGTCGCCACTTTCGATCGGAAACTTGTGCGGCAGAAAGTCACGTGTCGTGTAGCCGACCGTTCCCCGGCCCTGCCACTGATCGATCATCTTGATGCCGTTCTCGTCCTGGCTCACGTATAGCGCGGCGTGTGCCGTGTGGTCCGTTCTGTTGGTGTAAAGGACGGGGCCGCAGATCGTCAACTCATCGAAGAGCCCGCCCAACTCGAACGTCGCGATCGCCGTGCCATAGGCGATGATCGAGTTGCCGCGAACCTTCTCGCCGCGGCGCCAAAAACTCGCTTTCGGGGCGCCCGTGGCGATCTGGACGAGGCGCGCGCAATGCCCTGTGTCGAGCTCGTCGCTGCCCACGTACCGCTCGGGAAAAGACGCGATTTAGATCATGTCCCCTCCACGACGGGAATATGGTAGCCGCTGAAGGCCGAGCGGACGCCTGAATATACTTCCGGCGCACGTTTTCCCGCGGGCTCGCCAACGGAGGAGGCTCGGCATGACGGCTCACCTTCGGCGTTCCTGGACCCTCGTGGCGGCACTTGCCCTCGCCGCGAGCCTCCTGCCGGCTGCGGCTGCCCACCTGGCGGCGGCCGAGCCCGCGGACACCGCCCGCGCACGCGCGCTCTTCGAGAAGAATCTCGAGGCCATCCGGAATCGCGACCGCTCGGCCTACCTGGCTTGCTACCTCGACGCGCCGACGCTGGCACTCGTCGGGCCCGAAGGGCCGCGACTGGGCTTCACGGAGATCACGAAGAGCGCCGGCGACCGTTGGCCCGACACCTTCGAAGCGAGCGACCTTCAACTGGTCCTCGTGCGGCCCGGCGTCGTTTATGGAACCTACCGTTACCGCGTCCGATACGGCTCGGAGGAGCAGTCCGGTCTCTCGGAGCGTCTGTTCCTCTGGACCGGCTCCGAGTGGAAAATCGCTTTGACCACGGCTTTCGGGGCACCCGCCGGGACTCCCGCGCCGCCCCGAGCCTTGAAGGGCGGCATCCTCGTCGACGGCACCGGGGCGGCGCCCGTTCCGAACGCGGTCGTGCTGCTGCGCGGCGGCAAGATCGAATGCGCCGGGCCTGGGTGCGAGATTCCCCGGGGCGTCTCCGTGACCGACGTCTCGGGGATGTGGATCACGCCCGGCCTCATCGATGCGCACGTGCACTTCTCGCAAACCGGCTGGGCCGACGGACGTCCCGACTCGATCGACGCGCGCGACCGGTACCCCTACGAGCGCGTCGAAGCCGACCTCGAGGCGAACCCGCAGCGCTTTTTCCGCTCGCAGCTCTGCTCGGGGATCACTTCCGTTTTCGACGTCGGCGGGTATCCCTGGACCATCGGGATGGCCAAGCGCGAGCGCGCCGATGCACGCGCGCCGCGCGTCGCGGCGGCCGGACCGCTCCTCTCGACGTCCGATCACTGGCTGAACCTCCCCGCCGAAAGGCAGTTCATCTATCTAAAGGACCCCGAAGCAGGGCGCGGCGGAGTCCGATACCTCGCCGCCCGGGGCGCGGACGCCGTCAAGGTCTGGTACATCGTCACGAAGGATCAGCCGGTCGAAGCCTCCGCACCGGCCGTGCTCGCGGCCGGCGAAGAGGCCCGAAAGGCGGGTCTCCCGCTCATCGTTCACGCGACCGGCCTCGCCGAGGCGAAGGTCGCGCTGCGGGCCGGCGCGAAGCTGCTGGTGCACGGGGTCGCCGACCAGCCGGTCGATGAAGAGTTCCTCGCCCTCGCGAAGAAGAGCGGCACGATCTACTGTCCGACCCTCACGGTCGCCGGCGGCTATCTTCGGATGAACCAGGCGGCGGCCGCGAAGACGCCGCCGAGGGTCGACGACCCCAACGGCTGCGTGGATCCGGCCACGCTGGCGAAGGTCGCGGAAACGGCGACGTTGCTGCCGGTCTCCGCGGATCGGCTGGCCGGACTGGAGCGGAGGGTCGCCGACTGGGAACGCTTCGGCGGCGCCAACCTGAAGCGCGTCTTCGACGCCGGAATCCCGATCGCGATGGGTACCGACGCGGGGAACCCCCTGACGCTCCACGGCCCGTCCGTCTACGCCGAGATGGAAGCGATGCAGGCCTCGGGCTTGACGCCGATGCAGGTGCTGGTGGTCTCGACTCGCGGCGGGGCACTCGCGATGGGTGTCGAGAAAAACACGGGGTCGGTCGAGAAGGGCAAGGACGCGGACCTCTTGGTCCTCTCGGCCGACCCGACGCGGGACATCGCGAACCTGCGCCGGGTCAAGTTCGTCGCACGGGCCGGCGTCGTGCGCTCGATCGAGGAGCTCCACGCCGTCGCCGCGGCCAGAGAATAGAATCGCCCCCGTGCCGAGCGAGTCCTCTCCGGTCGCAATCGTCGGCGCCGGGCCGACGGGGATCGCCTGCGCCGTGGAGCTCCAGCGACGAGACATTCCGGCCGTCTGCTACGAGAAGGCCTTCCTGCTCCATTCGATCTACCAGTTTCCCGAGGAGATGCGCTGGTACTCGACGCGCGACCTCCTCGACATCGCCGGCGTTCCCTTCTCCGTCCCCGACGCGCACCCCACACGCCTCGAAACCCTCGCCTATTACCGCGGTGTCGCCGAGCGTTTCGGGGTCATGGTGGTTCCGGAGACCGAGATCCGCGCCATGGCGCCGCGGCCGGGCGGGGGCCTCGAGGTCGAAGTCCTGGTTGGCAGTGAAGCGAGATCCTTCTTCGCGCCGGCGGGAATTCTCGCGACCGGGTTCTTCCACAATCCGCGCCGGCTCGGCGTGCCGGGTGACCAGCTGTCGCACGTCCATTCCCGCTATGTCTCGGGCTATCCGTTCCACGGCCGCGACGTCGTCGTGGTCGGCGGGAAGAACTCGGCTTGCGAAGCGGCCCTCGATCTCTACCGACACGGGGCGCGGGTGACCCTTCTCGTCCGCGCCCCCGCGCTGTCCGACCGCGTCAAGTACTGGATCAAGCCCGACCTCGAGAACCGGATCCGCAGCGGGGCGATCCGGGCGCTCTTCAGCGCCCGAGTGGTCGAGATCACCCCCGGCACCGTCCTCGCCGAAACGCCCGAGGGCCGCCGCGCGGTCGAGGCCGACGCCGTCTTCCCGCTGATCGGCTACGAGCCCGACTTTTCGCTTTTCGAGCGCTGCGGCGTCCGCCTGGAAGGACCCTTGCGCGTGCCGGCGCACGACGCCGATACCCTCGAGTCCAATGTCCCGAACCTCTACCTGGCGGGCGCGATCCTCGGAGGCTCGGAGATTGGAAGGATCTTCATCGAAAACAGCCGCCATCACGCCGGCATGATCGCCTCCTCGATCGAGCGGAAGCGGCGTCTGGTGACCGCATGAGGACGCGCCGGGAGAGAACGTGACCGACGAAGAGAACGCGGGACACGGTGAGTCGCACGCGGCGCGCGTCCGGGACGCCTTCGACTCCTTCCTGACGCGGCATGGCGAGCGGCTCGATTCGCACGGCCATCGCCTGCTCGAAGAGATGCGGCAGGCGGCCTCGGAGAAAGACCAGGACCTCCTGCGGCAGCAGCTGGCGGAGGCCAGGGAACGACACGGCTGGCTCTATCGGGAGCTTGCCGCGCATCCGTCGCTCGCAACCCTGCTCGACGAGCTCGCGCTGTGGGGGTTCTGACCCGGACCGGGCGCCGATCGACCGCTGTGCCGCCCCGCCCGCCTCGAGGCGCCGCGGCACCCCGAGAAGCAGCGAGAGAGCCCCGCGGTTCGTCGCGCGGGCGCCGGTGTTTTGTGTAAGAGTCTCGGGGGTCGTGTACGAAAAGTTCTACGGATTTCGCGAAGCTCCCTTCAACCTGACACCCGATCCGCGTTTCCTCTTCTTCTCCGACCGCCACCGCGAGGCCTTCAACCACATCCTGTTCGGCATCCAGGAGCGCAAGGGCTTCATCCAGCTGACCGGCGAAGTGGGCGCCGGCAAGACCACGGTCTGCCGCGCGATCCTGAAGCACCTGGGAGAACGGTACCGGACGGCGCTCATCTTGAATCCCTCGCTGACGAGCCGCGAGCTCCTGCGCGCCATCCTGACCGAGCTCGGCCTGCAGCCGGGCCCACTCGACCGCGTCGGCTCGCTCGACCTGCTCAACCAATACCTGCTCGAGCAAGCCGCGTCCGGTCACGACGTCGTGCTCCTGATCGACGAGGCGCAAGACCTGGGCGACGAGCTGCTCGAGCAGGTGCGCCTGCTCTCGAACCTCGAGACCGACCAGCGCAAGCTCCTCCAGATCGTGCTCGTGGGACAACCGGAGCTGCGCGAGAAATTGAACGGCCAGGGCCTGCGGCAACTGCGCCAAAGGATCACCGTGCGCTATCACCTGACGCCCCTCTCGCGCGCCGAGACGGAGCGTTACATCGAGCATCGATTGGGTGTGGCGGGAGCGGTGGGCCGGCCGAGGTTCACGCCCTGGGCGATCCGCACGATCCATCGCTACTCCCGCGGCGTGCCGCGGCTCATCAATGCGGTCTGCGACAAGGCGTTGCTCTACGGATTCGTCAACGGGACCGACCAGCTCGACGGCCGCTCGATTCGGCAGGCGATCCGGGAGCTCGAGGGCAAGGCGGCGTGAGCCTGATCGACGACGCGCTGCGTCGGGCGCAGGCGGCTCAGACGCCCGGGCCGGGAAGCCCCGAATTCCGCGTGCCGATGCCGCTTCCGGATCCCGGCCGCCACCGAGGGCGCCTCCTTTGGCGCCTCGCCGCCGCGGCGCTCGTCGCCGCGGGATTGGTTGGCGGCACTCTCCTTCTGACGTCGCGGCGCGAGGTCGTCCGGGAGGCGCGACGCCGGCCCCCCGAGCGGCCGGCCCCACCGACCGCATTCGCCGCCGCCCTGCCGACACCGCCGGCAACGGCCGGTCCGGCAGCGGCCACGCCGTCGAGGTCGCCCGCGCCGAAGCCGCGGCCAACCGTCTCGCTCGCCCCTCCGGCTCCGGCCGGTGCCTTGCCGGCCCCGCCGGCGACACCGCCGCCCTCCCCGAGAGCCAGCCCGCCCACGCCGACCCGCCCGGTCCCGCGCGTCGAGATACCGACGACACCCGTGATCCTCCCGCCGATTGAAGTCTCCAACGCCTCGGCGAGCCCTCACATCGCGGCCGACGTTTCGCCGCGGCCGACGCCGCCCCCTCCGACGCCGACCGCGCCCTCCCGGCATCTGCGGCGTCGGACCGCGGCCGGAACCGCCCTCGTGCCGTCGGGAAAACTGGAGCTCGAAGGCATCGTCTTCTCCGCAACCAACCCGACGGCGCTCATCAATGGCAGGGTGCTTTCTCCGGGAGGTTTCGTGGCGGGCTTCACGGTCTTGAAGATCGAGGCGGACCGCGTCGAGCTCGAGGGGGACGAGGAGATCCTCGTTCTGACACTCAAGTAGCTCCAGGGAAAGAAGAACCGGTCGGCTGCAACCCTTCCGTCGCGAGGCGTGTTCTAGTCCCGGAGGCGACACGAGATGAGCACCACACTGAGCCCCGGGAAACCGAGCTCTGGACAGATCCGTGCTGGACGTTCCCGGGAGCTGCGATTGGTGATAAGCGGTGCGGAGAACAACATGCTCGGTAGGACGTCCTCGACAGACGCCGCCCTTTCGGCGTCCCTCGCGAAGGATCTGGATGGATCCTTCGAAGCCCTCGTCGTCCGATTCCAGGATCGCCTCTTCAGCTTCGCCCTGCGACTGACCGGCCGGCGCGAGGATGCCGAGGAGGTTGCGCAGGACGCATTCGTGCGCGCGTACCGGGCCCTGAAGACCTATCCGCCGGAGCGCGTTCGGACGATGGTCCTGAAGGCGTGGCTCTATCAGGTGACTCTGAATGTCGCGCGCAATCGTCTCCGAAGGAAACGGCATCCGACCATGTCGCTCGACGAGGGACACGAAAACGGTCGACGGTCGGCAGCGCGAGAGGCGCCGGATGACCCCGAGAACCGTCCGGACGCGAGATTCGAGGTCAAACGTCAACGCGCCGACATCGCCTCACTCGTGGCGCGGCTTCCCGAGCGCTACCGCGCCCCGCTCATTCTTCGCTACGTCGAGGGTCTCAAGCTCGAGGAAGTGGCGGCGATTCTGAAGCAGCCCTTGGGCACCACCAAGTCGAACGTGCACCGGGCCATCAACGCGCTGCGGGAGGCCTTGAGCGAGTCCCGGCGCGCAGGAGCAAGATCATGAAGAAGTCGGCGGAGGGATCCATGAAAGACGCCCTGGCGCTGCAGCGCGCGCTGAGCGGCCTGCCTCACCAAAAGGCGCCGGCAAGACTGCTGCCCGCGATTCTGGAGCGCGTGGGAATCGCCGATCGGTACTGGCGCCTCGAGTCTCCGCTCGGCCCGGTCTACGTCGCCCACAGCAAGAGCGGCATCTCGATGGTTTCTCGCGCGAGCTCGGCCCGGGCATTCGAGCGTCGCTTCCGCGAACGATTTGGCCGGCCGGTCTCCGTCGAGAAGTCGGTCCCACCGGCTCGCGTGCGGGCGCTCATCCGGAAGCTGAAAGGCAAGGGACGGCAGGATCTCCGGTTCGACCTGCGCGGGCTCTCCGAGTTCGAGAAAGCGGTTCTCCAGAAGGCGCTCGAGATTCCCTCGGGTGAGGTGCGTCCCTACAGCTGGATCGCACGCGAGATCGGGCATCCCGACGCCGTTCGCGCGACCGGCTCGGCGCTCGCCAAGAATCCCGTGCCTCTGCTGATCCCCTGCCACCGCGTGGTGCGCAGTGACGGGCACCTCGGCAAATATTCGCTCGGGGGAAGCCAGGCCAAGCGGCGCCTGCTCGAAGTGGAGGGAGCCGATCCCGACCGGCTCGAGCAGCTGGCCGCCTCGGGAGTGCGCTTCCTCGGGAATGCGGATCAGCGCTACTTCTGCTTCCCGACCTGCGGTGGAGTCGAGACGCTGGTGCTCACGAACAAAGTTCCCTTCGCCTCGCAGCGGGAGGCTCTCTCGGCCGGTTACCACCCTTGCAAGGACTGCCGGCCGGTGACCGTGGCGGCGTAAGACGGCGTCGGACGAGAGCGGCCGCTGACGGTCGGAAGGCGTTCCCGCCAGACCGACCGGCGCGCGGCCCCGGGACATCGGCAGAACCTTTTTCGCGGCCGGACGTTATCTCCTTGCGAGAGGGCCCTCTCGGCCGAAGGCCCGTTCGAAGGGGGAAACGTCATGAGATCACCCGCTTTTCGCCTGGCCCTCTTTTCCGTGCTCGGGGCGCTCTTGGCGCCGGCGCTCACCGCCGAGTCGCGTCTTGAGAAGACCTTGAAGCTCGAGCCCGGCGGCAGTTTCCGCCTCGACACGGATCTGGGCAGCGTCACAGTCACGGGAAAGTCCACGGCCGACGTGCAACTCGTGGTGACCAGCCGCCGAGAGCTCGAGGAGCTGCTGACGTTTCGCTTCGACGAGGCGCCCCGCTCGGTCAGCGTGACCGCGCGGCGCAAGCATCACTTCTCCGGCTGGTTCGGCGACGGCGGCGGCCGCCTGCAATACGAGATCCAGGTTCCCGCGGAGACCGCGCTGACGATCGAAACTTCGGGAGGAAAGATCTCCATCGAAGGAATCCGCTCGCGGTCGAAGCTCGACACCTCCGGCGGCGGCATCGAAGTCCGCGACCTCACGGGAGACCTCGAGGGCCACACCTCCGGCGGTCCCGTCAAGCTCGCCGACATCAAGGGGCGCGTCCGCGTCGAGACCTCGGGCGGCGGGATCTCGGGCGTTCGGTTGAATGGAGACGTTTCGGCCGAGACGAGCGGCGGGTCGATCGACCTCGAGCGCGTCGCCGGCGGCATTCGGGCGTCGAGCTCCGGCGGGGGCATCCGCATCTCCGAGGCCGGCGGCCGCGTGGAGGCCGAGACCTCGGGAGGAAGCATCGAGGCTTCGTTTGCGAAGGGAAACGGCCAGGGAGGGTCGCTCGAAACCTCGGGCGGCGGCATCGAAGTCGCGATCGACCCGGATCTCGGGTTCGAGATCGACGCGGAAGGTAACTCCGTCAAGACCGACGTGCCCGTGCGGGTCGTCGGCGAGGTTTCCCGGCGGAGTCTCCGCGGCACGCTCGGCCGGGGAGGCCAGACGCTGCGACTGCACACGAGCGGCGGCGGCGTCTTGATCCGCGCGCTGTAAGCGGAAAAGGGTCGGGGCGGCGCCTCGGACGGCCGAATGCGCCGCGCCGGCCCGACACCCGCCAGCGCGGCGGCAGAGAGTGTAGAGTCGCCCGCGGACGATGCGGATCCGGATCATCGGCGCCGGCGGGGTCGGGGGATACCTCGGCGGGCGGCTCGCCGCGGCGGGAGAAGATGTGGCCTTTCTCGCCCGGGGAGAGCATCTGGATGCGATCCTTCGCGACGGCCTGCGCATTCTCTCTGCGCGCGGGGACGCGCGGATCTTTCCCGCCCGCGCCTCGGCGGACCCGAGCGCCATTGCCCCGGGTGACCTGGTGATCGTCGCCGTCAAGAACTGGGACACCGACGCGGCGGCGGACGCGGCGGCGCGGATCGTCGGCCCGGGCGCCGAGATCGTCTCCTTCCAGAACGGCGTCGAGGCGTGGGACCAGATCGCGAGCGCGACGGGTAGGCCGGTGCTCGGCGGTGTGGCCTACATCACGGCGTCGATCGAATCCCCGGGAGTCATTCGACACTCGGGAACGGTCGAGCGGTTCGAGCTCGGCGCCTTCGATGGACGGTCCTCCCCCGCCGCCTCAGGGCTGCTCGAAGCCTGCCGGCGAGCCGGGGTCACGGCGGCGATCTCGGAGGACATCGGCCGCGCCATCTGGGAGAAATTCGTGTTCCTGACCGCCTTCTCCGCCCTGACCGCCCTCACCCGCCGGCCCATTGGGCCGATCCGCGAGAATCCCGAGACCCGAAGCCTTCTCGAGCGCGCCATGCGCGAAGCGGCTGCGGTCGGCGCCGCCAAAGGGGCGGGGCTTCGAGACGATTCCGTCGCGCGCCAGATGGCGCTCGCCGACCGGCTCCCCGCCGACGCGGTCTCCTCGATGCTCCACGACATCGTGCGAGGCAACCGGCTGGAGTCGCCGTGGCTCTGCGGGGCAGTCGCCCGAATGGGAAAGGAGCTCTCGGTCGAGACACCGGTCCAATCGTTCGCGGCCGCGCTCCTCGGCCTCTCGGCGGCGGGCGCCGCCCCTTCGCCCCGCAGCTGACTCCGCGGCGAACGGCCGCCTCGAGCGCGAGGGCGGCATTCGTGGTCAGATCACCGACGCATGAGGCCCGCCGCTTTCCCGCCGCGAGAGGCGCGACTCGCCGCGCTGACCGGTGGCGTCTTCGACGTCGCCATCATCGGCGGAGGCATCACCGGCGCCGCCGCGGCGCGTGACGCCGCCGCTCGTGGTCTCGCGGTGGCGCTCCTGGAGCGGGAAGATTGGGCCTCCGGAACCTCCTGGCGCTCGTCGAAGTTGATCCACGGAGGGCTCCGATACCTGGCGCACGGCCACTTTCACCTCGTCTTCGAGTCGCTGGCCGAGCGCGCACGGCTCGAGCGGCTCGCTCCACACCTCGTCGAACCCGTCGATTTCGTCTTTCCCCTCCACCGTGGACACGGTGTGTCCGGCCTGCAGCTCGAGGCGGGGTTGACGCTCTACGACCTGCTGTCGCTCGGGAGAGCGCCGCACCGGCACCGGCGCCTTTCCCGGGACCAACTGCTCCGGCGCGAACGACTGCTCGAGAGCCCCGACCTTCTCGCGGGCGCGCTCTACTCCGACGCACGGACCGACGACGCCCGTCTGACGCTCGAAAACGTGCTCGATGCCGTCTCCCTGGGTGCGGTCGCGGTCACTCGAATCGAAGTCGAGGGGCTGTCCAAGGACGCGGCCGGCCGCGTTTCGGGAGTCCTGGCGCGGGATCGGGAGTCGGGACGGGCCCTGGCCCTGACCGCCCGCGCGGTCATCAACGCCACCGGGCCCTGGAGCGACCAAACCCGGCGGTTCGACGAAAAGGACGCGCCGCCGCAGCTTCGGTTGTCCAAGGGAGCGCACTTGACCGTCGCCGCCGCGCGCCTGCCCGTGTCGCATCCGGTCGCCTCCTCACTGCCCGAAGGCCGCCTTCTCTTCGCGATCCCGTACGGACCGGTCACGCTGGTCGGCACGACCGACTCGGATTACGTCGGGCCGCTCGACGACGTGTCGGCCGACCGAGCCGATGTCGGGGAGCTGCTCGCGGCCGCCAACCGAGTCTTTCCCTCGGCGTCGCTCTCGGGCGGCGACATCGTCGCGACCTTCGCCAGCCTGCGGCCGCTGCTTGCCGAATCGGGAAAGAGCGTCCAGGACACCAGCCGCGAGGAGGCGCTCACGGTCTCTCCGTCGGGGCTCCTGACGGTCACGGGGGGCAAGCTCACGACCCATCGACGCATGGGGCAGAAGGTGATCGATCGCGCCGCCGCGATCCTGCGCGGGAGCGGCCGCGACGTGAACGCGAGCCCGACCGGGGATCGGCCCTTCCCCGGCGCTCCAGATTCCCCCTGGGATGTCTTTCTGGCGCGCCTCGAGCGCGAGGTGCAGGACGCGGGCCTCGATCCGGCGGTCGCCGCTCACCTGGCTCGGCGATACGGAAAGAGGGCGAAAGGCGTGTTGGCGCTCGCGGTTGCCGAGCGAGGACTCCGCGAGCGCCTCGATCCCGGGCTTCCGGAACTCTCCGCCGAGATCGTCTTCGCCGCGCGCGAGGAAGACGCCCGCTCGGTCACCGACGCCCTGACCCGCCGCACGCATCTTTTCTGGCAGGCGCCGGGTCAGGGAGAAGGGGCGGCCGAGCGTGTGGCGCACCTGCTCGCCCGCGAGCTCTCCTGGAACCCGGCACGCTCGCGGGAGAGCCTCCAGGACTTCGAGCGCGAAGTCTCACGCGCCCGCCGCGCGCTCGGCTGAGGCAGAATGTGCCCGCTCGAGGAGGAAGAGGCGTGGCGCGCTACCGGATCGAGGAATACGTCCGCTGGGAGGACATCGACGCCGCCGGCATCATCAACTACCAGGCGTACTTGCGCTTTTTCGCGCTCGCCGAGGCGGAGCTCCTTCGCTCGGCCGGCCTGAACTACAGCTTCCTGTTCGACGTTCTCGGGATCTGGCTGCCGCGGGTGCGGGTGGAATGCAACTTCTTTGCGCCCGTGAAGCTCGACGAGCTCCTCCTGGTGGAGGCTTACTTCAGCAAGATCGGCCGCACCTCCGTCCAACTCGATTTCGAAGTGCGCCGCCGCGAGCAGCCCGACACACCCGTCGCGAGCGGACGCTACGTGCTCGTGTGCGTCCGGCAGAAGGACTTCGAGCCCGTTCCGGTTCCCGGGGAGGTTCGCGAGCGGATCGACCGATTCCTGGAACCGGCTCCTTCCGCGTGAACCGACCGCCGTCCGGAATCCGGGCGATTCTGTTCGACCTCGAGGGGACGCTCTACGAATCCGGCCGCCCGATCCCGGGCGCCGTGCAGACGCTGTCCGCGCTCGACCGTAGCGGGATCCCCTACCGCTTCGTCACCAACACGACCAGCCGCCCCCGCCGCGTACTCGTCGAGGAGCTGTCCCGCATGGAGCTTCCGGCCGATCCCGATCGGATCTTCACGGCGCCCCGCGCGGCCCGCGAGTTCCTGCTCGGGAAGGGCTGGACCCGGGCGTCGCTCCTGGTGCGGCCGGCAGTCGTGGAGGACCTCGGCGGGATCGAGGCCGACGAGCGAGCGCCTCAGGCCGTCGTTTACGGGGACCTCGGCGAGGAGACGACCTTTGCGCGGCTCAACACCGCCTTCCGGCATCTGCTCGAGGGAGCCGAGCTCGTCACCCTCGCGCGAAACCGCTATTACCGGGGCCAAGACGGCCTGCGGCTCGACCAGGGACCCTTCACGGCCGCGCTCGAATACGCGAGCGGGAAGACGGCGATGCTCGTCGGCAAACCCTCGCCCGAGTTCTTCGCCGGCGCGCTGGCCTCGCTCGGCGTCCCGGCTGCCGAGGCGGCCGTCGTCGGCGACGACCTCGAGGCGGACGTCGCGGGCGGCCAGAGGGTCGGAATGCGAGGCATTCTCGTTCGCACGGGAAAATTCCGCGAGGACGACCTCGCACGGTCCAGGGTGCGGCCCGACGCCGTCATCGGCTCAGTGGCCGATCTTCCGGACCTGATCGGTCCTTGAGCGCCGGGAGCCTGTCCGGCAGCACGAATACCCGCCGCGCCAGATCCGACCGCAGGGTCTCTTCCCGGTAGTAGGCGTCGAGGATCGAGGGCTTCCAGGTCAGGAGGTCCGGATTGTCGGCCGCAAACTCCGCCCAGCTCTGCGCCGTCCTGCCGCGTTCCATGCGCTCGCGGATCAGAAGCAGATACGCCCACGTGATCGTCTCGTGGTAGAGGCCGCTCTTTCCGAGCGAGGCCGCGAACCGGCGCAGTCCCTCGGAGAATCTCGTCAACGCCTGCGCGGGCGGCAGATTCCGCAGATAGATCCAAGCGAGGCGAACGTGCTCTCGATGGTGAAACGACGCTTCGCTGAGCGTCCCGTTCTCGAACGCCTCCAGAAACTCGCGGTCGCCCAGTGCCTCCGCACTCATGCCGCGCTCTGGTTTCGCCGCTCGCCCCGGGCGCGGGCGGCAAGCAGCAGGGCGAGCGCCGCGATGTACACGAGCAAGAGCCAGCTCCCCCGGTGCAGTCCGTAATGGAATCCGGCTGCCCAGGCGAGGACGGCGATCAGCCCGATCGCTCCGATGTAGAAAGTCCTCGGGACGATCGTCAGGATCGCCGCAACGAGCTCGAGGACGCCAAGCGCCACACGCGCCTGGTCCGGGCATCCCAACCGAGCGAACTGGCCTCGCCCGAGAATCAGGAGCGTCAGCGCCTGTGCGCCGAGAAGAGTCGCCAACCCCACGCGGAGGGCCGCCTGCCACCGCCGCCACAAGAGCCCGCCCCTCACGGCTGTGCCTCGATCATGCGGTGGCTGGCGCCGGAGTCGAGCTCCAGCCCGTAGATGCGCCTCAACTCGGCGATCTGCTTGAGCGTCTCCGCGGAGAACGGCGGCTTGCCGTCGAAGGCGTGCAGGACGATGCCCTCGAGCAGGTCTCCCAGAGACAGGTCCTTCAACTCGGCCAGCGCCTTCAACACCTTCACGAGCCGCTTCTCCATGCGGACACCCGTCTGCACCCGCTCGACGGCCAAGGGTCTCCTCGCCGCAGGTTCGCCGGCGGCGCGGCGGCCCCGAGACATTCTCTTTGTTACCATGGTAACAATATAACACAAGCCGAGCCTCTCCTTCCCTGAGGATCGGAAATAATCGCCCCCGGCGCCATGCCTTCCGGCCAAGATTGGATCGATCTGGTTCGCTCGACCTTCCACGCCGTGGGGCGAGAGGACCTGTCGGGACTGTATGTCCTCGACTGGCCGCAGGCGAAGGCGAAGCTGACCGCGGGCTACGGAGAAGAGCTCGCCCGGCCCGGCGGCCGTGTCAGGCGCTTCCTGCGCACGGCCAACGCGGTCCTCTTCGGCCTCTCCAAGCGGCTCGCCCCGGCCAGGCGCGTCCTGTTCGGTCTGGCTCTCGTTTGCATCCTGTTTTCCATCCAGGGTCCGACCACGTTTCACACGGTCCGCGTTTCGGGCGGCGTGCGTCGCGTCAGCGAATACGGCCTCTACTTCGACAATTTCCTCCTTTGGGCCGCGCTCGTGCTGATGGGGCTGTTGCTCGCCATGGAGCTGGTGGACAAGATCAACTACCGCGACGAGCTCGAGCTCGCGCGAGATCTGCAGGCGAGCCTGATCCCGAAGGAGCTCCCGCAGGCCGCGGGACTCGAGCTCGGCGCGCACACGGAGATCGCCAACATGGTGGGCGGCGACATCTACGACTTCGTGCCGCTACCGGAGGGGCGTCTCGCCATCCTCTTCGGCGACGCCTCGGGGCACGGGATGACGGCGGGCCTGGTGATGGCGGTCGCCCACGCGGCCTTCCGCACGCAACTCGACGTGGATCCCAGCCCGCCCGCGATGTTCGCGGCGATGAACCGGATCCTCTGCCGGACCGGAACTTCTCGCGCGTTCTTCGGCGGCGTATACCTTCTCGTCTCGCGTGATGGCGCCTACACCGGCTCGGTGGCGGGGCACCCTCCGGTTCTGCGCACCGGCCGCGGCGGGCAGGTGCTCGGCCGCATCGGAAAAGGAGCCTACCCGCTCGGAATCAAGACGGACCTTTCCTGGGAAATCGAGAGCGGGCGCCTCGAGGCGGGAGAGTGGTTGCTTCTCTGCTCCGACGGCGTGACCGAAGCGCACGACGCCCGCGGGGAGGAGTTCGGGGAAGCGCGTCTCATCCGTTCGCTGCCTCGCCTGGACCGCCTCACGGCCGAGAACGCCGCCGAAACGCTCGCCCGCCAGGTCCGCGAGTTCCGCGGCCGCGGGGCTCTCGAGGACGACGTCTCGATCGCGGTGATTCGTTACCGGGAGTCGCCGCCAAGCGTGACCTTGAGCACCGCGGGCTCCTGAAGCCTGGCCGGATCGAACGCTCCCGTCTTCTCGTCGAAGAGCTCCCACTGGCTCTTGCCGATGAAGTAGAAATCATCCCCGACGAGAACGCCCAGGGTCGGCTCGGCAAACTCGGGATCGTTCATGTCCAGGATCTCCCCGCGTCGCACCCGGTCGCCGGATTTGTCGAGCCGGAGCCGAGCCACGCGATGCGGCTCGATGCCGTTCTGCGTGACGATGATCTCCCGGCCCCGCATCACGAGCCCGTCGATGCCGAGCAGCGGGACGTCCGGCGGCCCCTCCACCTCGTGGCGCTGCCCCCGGGCGTCTACCCAGAACAGGCCGTACCCCCAGTCCGCGACGAACAACCGGCGACCCGGCCCGAACCCGATCCCCTGTGGCGATCGGAAGACGCCCGGAGCCGCCACCGTCTCGATCACCGCGGCGCCGGCGCGAATTCGGTAGATGCCCGATCCCAGGCTGTCGGTCACGTACACATCGCCGGCGCCGGAGATCGCGAGATCGTTTGCCGCGTGCGGTCTTCCGTCGGCGGGGAGTGTCCACCGCCGCACGAGCCGCCCGTCCGAAAGGGAGAAGGCGTAGACGGCGCTCGATCCCTCCATGACCTTCTCGTATCCCTTCATCTGCGGGAGCGCGGCGCTGCAGGCATAGAGCAACCGCCGCTTCGGATCGACCGAGAGCGCCAGGACCGCCTGGAGGCCCTGCTGGCCCTCGCCGACGAAGTCCGCGAGCGTTCCGTCCGGGCCGCGGCGCAGGATCTTGCGGCGATGCACGCTCCCGATGAAGAAAGACCGGGACGCCGGGTCGTACGCGATGCCCTCGGTCAGGAGGTCCTTCTGCGTCAACCGGAACGCCACGACACTGCCGCCGACCGGCCTCCGCAGCTCCACGAGCCGCCGCCTCACTTCGGAGAAGGCCTCTCCCTCTCGCACCGCCGCGAAGTTCTCGTCCTGCTCGTGCCCGAGGTCGATCCCTCGGGCCAGAAGCTCCTCGAGGAGCTTCGCGGCCTCGGAAGCGTGCCCGTTGCGGGCCTCGGCGCAGGCGAGGTTGTAGGTCAGCCGCGCGTTGCCCGGCTGGAGCGCCAGGGCCTGCCGGGAGTTCTCGAGAAACGCCGGCCAGTCCTTGCGCTCGTACGCCTCCCGGGCTCTCTGCTGGAAGGCGAGGCTCCTCGCCCGGGCGTCGGGCTCGGCTTCGCGGGGCAAGCCGATCGGCGCCCACAGTACCAGTCCGATGAGAACCGCCTGAAACAGCCGCCGGCGCCGGGATCCTTCCATCCGCCACCTCCGCCGACTGACGATTGCTACGAATTGGCCGCGCGCGGGTTACCGTCTGACCCGGGAATCGCCGCCGCGGGCACGGCGTTCTCCCTCCCGCCCCGGTCCCCAGAAGGGAATCTTCCGGGCTCAAGGCGCCGTAATTGATAGCGGCATCGAAGGCGAGGCGGGGGGACGTGTCCCCGCCGAGGCCGACATCGAAAAAAGGTGGAATCCATGTCAGAAACGCTGAATCTTCCGGTCCTCCCGATGCGCAACGCGGTCCTGCTGCCCGGAGTCGGCACGCCGATCTCCGCGGGGAGGCCGGGAACGCTCCGCGCCATCGAGGCGGCCTTGAACAACCCCGACCGCCGTGTCTTCGCGGTCACGCAGCGGCAGGACGCCGAGAACGTCACCCCGGAACTGCTGCACACCATCGGCACGATCGCGCGGATCGGCTCGGTCCAGCGGGGCCTCGGAAGCGTCCGCCTCCTGCTGGAAGGCCAGTCGCGCGGAATCGCCCTGCGTTTTTCTCCGACCAAGAACGGCTCGATCGAGGCCTCGGTGCAGGAGGCGCACGAGATGCTTCCCCTCGATCCCAAGGATCCGGCCTTCCTGGCCCTCCATCGCGAGGTGCGCGAGCGCGCCGGAGAGCTCGGCAAGAAGCTCGGACTCCCCGACGAGACGGTCGAGCAGATTCTCTCGGAGGTCGACGAGCCCGGGCGGCTGGCCGACCTCGTGGCCGGTTACATCGACATCCCGTCGACCGAGCGCCAGGCGCTTCTCGAGACGCTGTCCGTCGAGGACCGGCTGCGCCGGGTGCTCGTCCACGTCCAGCGTCAAATCGACGTCCTCTCCGCGCAGGAGGACATCCAAGAGAAGGTCAAGGAGGAGTTGGGCGGCCGCCAGCGCGAGGCCTATCTGCGCGAGCAGTTGAAGGCGATCCAGAAGGAGCTCGGCGAAGGCGAGGGCGCGCAGGAGGAGTCCCTGAACGAGCTCAAGTCGAAGCTCGACGGCCTCGACCTCCCGGAGGAGGCGCGCAAGGAAGTGGATCGCGAGTGGGCCCGCTTGACACGCGTCGGCCGGGAGTCGATGGAGTCTCAAGTCATTCGCACTTTCCTCGAGACCATCGCGGAGCTCCCGTGGAACGCCCGGAGCGAGGAACATCTCGACGTCGCCCTGGCGGCGCAAATCCTGGACGAGGACCACTACGGCTTGTCCGACGTCAAGGACCGCATCCTGGAATTCCTCGCCGTGCGCCAGCTCACTCAGGCGCAGGAGAAGGCGGACGAGGCTCGTCCGACCCCGCCGACCGAGGCGGAGAAGGCCGCCGCGAAAGCCGAGCCCCATGCGGCCGTCCGCGCGAAGGGGCGGATTCTGCTCTTCGCGGGGCCGCCGGGAGTCGGCAAGACGTCGATTGCGAAATCGATCGCCCGCGCGATGGGACGCAAGTACGTGCGGATCTCTCTGGGCGGCGCCCGCGACGAGGCGGACATCCGTGGCCACCGGCGTACGTACATCGGTGCGATGCCGGGCCGCATCCTGCAGGGGATGAAGCAGGCCGGCACGAAGAATCCGGTCTTCCTGCTCGACGAGGTCGACAAGCTGGGCGTTTCCTTCCAGGGAGACCCGGCCGCGGCCCTGCTCGAGGTTCTCGACCCCGCTCAGAACGACAGCTTCACCGACCACTACCTCGGCGTGCCGTTCGACCTGTCCGAGGTTCTGTTCATCGCCACGGCCAACTTCATCCAGAACATCCCCGGCCCGCTGCTCGATCGGATGGAGGTCGTCAATTTCGCGGGCTACACCGAGCAGGAGAAGCTCGCGATCGCGAAGAAGTATCTCGTGCCCCGCCAGCTCGAGGAAAACGGCCTCGCAGCGGGCCAGCTGCTTCTGACCGACGGCGCGATCCTCGAAGTCATCGCCAGCTACACGCGGGAGTCCGGCGTGCGGCAGCTCGAGCGCGAGCTCGGGCGTCTCGCCCGCAAGGTCGCGCGACGAATCGCGGCCCGGGAGATCGAGTCCGCCGCTCTCGAAGCCGCGGAGATCCGCGCCCAGCTCGGCCGCCCGAAGGTGCATCCGGAGAAGAAGGCCCCGGAGGACAAGGTCGGGATCGCGACGGGCATGTACTACACGCCGGCCGGCGGCGACATCATGTTCGTCGAGGCCTCGCTGATGCGGGGCAAGGGAGAGTTGATCCTGACGGGACAGCTGGGCGACGTGATGAAGGAGTCGGCGCGCGCCGCGTGGTCTTACGCGCGCTCCCACGCCGCGTGGCTCGGAATCGATGACCAATCCTCCGAGAGGGACCTGCACATCCACGTGCCGGCCGGCGCCATTCCCAAGGACGGCCCCTCCGCCGGTGTGGCGATGACTTCGGCCGTCGTCTCCGCGCTCTCGAAGCGCCCCGTGCGCAGCGACGTGGCGATGACGGGCGAGGTGACGATTTCCGGGCGTGTGCTGCCGATCGGGGGACTCAAGGAGAAGATCCTCGGCGCCGTGCGCGCGGGAATCACGACGATCGTGATACCGAAGGATAACGAAGCGGACTTGGAAGACCTGCCCAAGGAGGTTCGCGAAACGATCCGGGTTTTCCCGGTCGACAACCTAGCCGAGGCGCTCGCCCTGGCGCTGCGCAATGGCTCGCTCCAGCAAGGCAGGCTTTCCTTCGCTGCCGAGACTAGCTCCGAAGCGGGCGGCCAGACCCACTGAGGCGAACCCTGCCCTAGTCCGCGGGAGGATCTGGCGGCTCAGCCGTCCTGACGCGACCGCCGGCGCCCGATCTCCGCGTAGGCGTACACGAGCGCCAGGCCGCGGTACGGCCGCCACCGGTCGGCGAAGTGGCGCATGCGGTTTTCGGTCACTCGCGCCCGGTGCCCCAGAAGCTCCATCGCGACGTACTTGACGACGCCGAGGTCCCCGCCCGGAAAGACGTCGGCCCGGCCCAGCCCCCGCAGCAGCGCAATTTCCGCCGTCCAGCGGCCCACACCTTTGATCTCGACGAGCTTCCCGATCGCTTGATCGTCCGGAAGCTCCTCGATCTCGCTCTCCGAGAGCCTCCGGGTCGCGAACGCCTCGGCCAACCGCGCGAGCGTGCCGGCCTTCGCGCGCGAGAGGCGGAACCGGGCCAGCGCGCGCTCGGATTCGCGGGCGAGGCGTTCGGGCAGCGGAAACGCGACGAAGGTCTCGCCGCGCCGGCGCGCCCGCCGGCCGAAGGCGAGCGCGAGCTCCCGGCGGATGTCGTAGGCGAAGACGAGGTTGACCTGTTGCGAGAGAACGGCCGTGACCAGCGCCTCCCAGAGCGACGCGGCTCCGGCAATCCGCAGACCCCGCGCATGGCCCAGGGCCCCCCCGATGAGCGAGTCCCGGCGAAACGCCCGGTAGAAGGGCCGCGTGTCCAGCCGGGCGCCCAATCCGATCTCGACCATTCGCTGGGCGGCTCGCCGCGCCGCCGGGCTTCGGGCGGCCTCCCCCTCGAGCGTGACGCGAAGCTCCGAGCGTGAGATCGTTCCCTCCTGTCGGACTTCCATCAGGACTCCCGAGCGGCCGATGGGCAGGAGACGACGGTACGAGATTCCGTCGAACCGGTCGACCGCCTCCGGCCAGCGGGTGAAACGCGAAGCCGTCTCCGCCAGCGAATAGGGCCCGCGCGGCGCGTACGAGAAGCGGAGGATCTCGCCGGACGGAATCGCGCCGCCTCCCGCGAACTAGTGGCCGCCCCGTGCGGCCCGGAGAAATTTGCGCAGCAGGATCCGCGTTCCGGGCCGGGGTTCCCGCGTCCTCGCCTGCATCCCCAGCGGCGTCTTCCAGTAGAGCCGGCCGCGCGACTCGATCTGAATCTCGTCGGCAAACTCGATGGCGCCCTGCAGCCCGTAGCCCTGTCCGAGGGAGAGGTTGCGATCCTGGAGCGCGTCGGCGAAACCCGGGCCATCGTCCTGGACGAGCGCGGCGAGTTCCCGGCGGGAGACCGTCGCCCCCACGAACACGCGATCACCCGCCATCAGGCCGTTCTTGACGAGCTCCACGACGTGGTGACCGAAGTCGTTCGGCACTTCGCCGCGCGGCTCCAGGCCCCGCTGGCGGCAGAGCGTGTCCCACCAGCGGTTGAAGCGGGGAAGAACGGAATTGAGATCGTCGGTCCGCCGCCGAAACGCGATCCGGTCGCGCACCCGGCGCGCGTCCGGAGGCACGTCCAGGGCCTTTCGCCGTTCGAGCATCGACGAGAACTCGCACGCAGTCTATCCCGGCCGGCAGAGGGCGGGAATCGCCATCCCTCCCTTCCTTCACGGGATCGACCGAGCTCACCGCGCGTCGTGGAAAATGACGCCGAGCGTATAGCGCTCACCCCGCGTCACACTCGCCACCCCATGTCGCATTCCGGCCCGAAAATGGCCGCGCGCGCTTTCGACGGGCCGCTCGGCCACGGCGAATAGAACGGCGTCTCCCTGCTCCGGCAGGAGCGCCTCGCCGCGCGACTGCTGCCGCGGCCGCTGCTCGACCAGCAGAAAGGCGCCGCCGCCATAATCCGTTCCGGGCCGCGAGAGAAAAACCGCCAGCTGAATCGGGAAGACTTCCTCGCCGTAGAGATCGCGGTGGAGGCAGTTGTAGCCGCCCCGTTGGTAGCGCAGCAACAGGGGCGTGGGCTTGGTCTGGCCCCGCCGGCGGCAGAGCTCGAGATAAGCCGTTAGCGTCGGCGGAAAACGCCGCGTCTCCCGCAGCGCCTCGGCCCACCGGTTGGCGACCGGCGCGAGATACGAATACGTGTGGACCCGCAGCTGCCGCACGAGCCGGGGCAACGGATTCGCGAAGTAGCGAAACTCCCCGACGCCGAAGCGGTGCCGCGTCATGTCGACCGTGGAGCGGAAGCGGCGATCCTCCCGATAGAGTCGGCAGAGGCTCGCGCATTCCTCGGCGGTCAGGAGCCCCGGCAAGCGCGCGTAGCCGAAATCTCTCAGGGACTCCTGCGCGAGCGCCCAGTCCACCCGGCGCAGGCGCTGCGAGAGGGCGCCGGTCATCGCCGGAGTCCCCGCCGGCAACGGGCCGCCCGGTCCCGCACTCCCAGGCGGGTTACTCCTCGCGAACGTGGCCGAAGACGATCGGCTCACGAGCGTTGAACTTCACGACGTCGAAGTACGGAGAGAGATCGAAGTCTTGGGGAACACACAGGCTCGGGTGCCGCCGGCGCAGAAGGCCGCTGTAGGCGCGCCGCGTGGGCCGGCCGAAGATGCGCTCCCGCAGCCGTCCCCGAGGCACGGCGAGCCGCCGGATCTGCATCGGGAGGATCGAGAAACCCACTTGCCCGAAGGCCTCGGCCAGGAGCGACGAGCAGATCGTCTCCGTGTCCCTCCCGCTTCCGAAGTGCAGCGCCTCCTCGCGAAGACGTATCGGAATGAGATGGAACGGAAGGAGGTAACGAAAGAGGTCGAAGATATTGCGCCGGTCGTAGGTGAATCCCACGCGTGCGATGACGTAGTCGATGACCTTCTCGATCTGCTCGCGGGTCAGCCCCACCGGGCGGCAGACCCGGATGTTGAAATCGATGTGCTTCACCAGGGGCGAGATGACGACTCCCTGATCCACCAGGGCCTCGGCGATCAGATACCGCGCCTCCCGCCCGAAACGCTCCCGGACCTTCGAGCGCTCCTTCGGGTCTCGCAGCAGGGCGCTCCCGATGTACAGCGCGCTGTGCGACCACGGAGACATCGTGAGGTACTTGACGACCTGGGAGACGCGCTGGTCCCCGTCCACGAGCACGACGTCGCCCGGCCGGATGCGGCTCTTCAGGCGCACCGGATCGTTGAAGACGACGCGGCGGTACTCGCGCCGCGGGCGAGTGATCTGCTCGACGAACCACTCCGCCAGCACCTGTCCGGGCGAGCGCACGACTCCATTGTCCGCCCGGCGCTTCCCGGGTCAACGCGCAACTCCCCTCCCGATAGGAAACGCCGACGGGCCGGCCGCCGAAGCTCCATCGGCCGCCGCCGGCTCGAACGCCGCAGCGACGGCGTCCACGAGCCCTCGCGCACACCGGCCGTCCGGATCGAGATCCGGGTCGTAGATGCAGATCTGCACTCCGGCCGCGAGATCCGAGGCGAGCAACTCCCGGAGCAGCCGCGTCAGCTCCGGAAAGGTGAGGCCGCCCGGCTCGGGCGTGTCGACGGCCGGCATCACCGAAGGGTCGAGGACGTCCGCGTCCACGTGGATCCAGTAGCCGCGAATGGCATGGGAGGCGATCCTCGCCACCTCGCGGCGGACGACCCGGGAAACTCCGGCGGCGCGGAGCCGCTCGACTCGCCAGGCCCCCATCTCCTCGGGAAGGCCTGCCTGGTCGCGGTACCCGAGAATGACGGCGTCCTCCTCGCGCACGAGAGGCCGCAGGCCTCCGAGATCCGCGAGTGTCGAGGGGCCGCGCCCCACGGCGAGGGCCAGGTCCATCCCCGCCGCCCCATGACTCGGCGAAGTCTCGGGCGTCTCGAAATCCGCGTGACCGTCCACGAAGAAGAGACCGTAGCGCCCGCGCCGCCGCAGAGCCAGAAGGCTTCCGAGCAGGATCGAGCAGTCTCCGCCGAGAACCACCGGAAAGACACCTCGATCGAGCGCCCGCCCCACGCTTTCCGCCAACTCCGCCGAATACCGCGCGATCGCCGGGGCGTTACGAATCCCCGTTTCCGGGTCCACCGCATCGGAGTAGGCGGGAGGCTCGACGCGCGCTTGCCAGCGAGCGCGAAGACGCCGCCGCAGCCCAGCATGGCCGAGGGCCTCCGGCAGCCTGCGGACACCCGGTTCGAGGCCGGGTCGAGGCGGTTGGAGTCCCAGATTCGAGGGCGCTTCGATCAGACCCAGGGGCTCAGGCGGTCTCATCATGCGGTCTCAAACACGGGCGCCGCCGGATTGGTTGCGCCTTGGCGGGTCGCGCCGTCTCGCCCCCTCTCGGAGGCTGTCGGCCCTCGCTGCGGATGGCCCGGAGGCCTGAAGCTCTACGCTCTACCGCACGACCCGGATGTTGAAGTCAGCCGTCTTCAGCAGGCCGTAAAGCCTCAACCACAGCAACAGGTAGGCCTCCATGCCGCGCGCTCCGGTGATGTCGCCGAGATCCAGGATGCTCTTCCAGCCGAAGTTCCGAAGAAGTGTCGTGACCTTCTCTTTCGCCCCCGGGTCGTTGCCGCAGACGAAGAGGTCGCTCTCGCCGCGGACCCGCGCGGGATCAGCCATCACGCTCGCGTTGACCGTGTTGAGCGCCTTGACCACCTTCGCGTCGGGGAACTCTCTCTGAATGCGCTCCCCGAGTGAGTCGCCCGCCGCGGCGGTCAACAGGGTCGGCGGCATGCCCTTGGAGAAGTCGAGCGGATTCGAGACGTCCACCAGCACCTTGCCGCGAAGGTTCTCCTTGCCGGCCGCCTGGAGCGCTTCGATCGCGGCAGAGCCGAGGGTGGCGGAGAAGACGATCTCCCCGAACTTCGCTGCCTCCGCGAAGGTTCCCGCGGAGGCGCCGGCGCCGGCCGCCGTGGCCCAATGCCGGCCCTTCTCGTTGCCGGCCTCGCGCGAACCCATCTTCACCTCATGCCCGAGCGACACGAGCTTGCTCGCGATCGCCGATCCCACCATGCCCGTTCCCAGAACACCGATCTTCATGAAAGGCCTCCTGCTGCCTGATACGCTGTCCGCAGCTCCTCGGGTTCGAGGCGCCGGCTCATGCCCCGCCGAAGGAAACGCTCCGACTCGAGCGCGGAATCTCCGGTTGGAACCGAGAAGAACTACAACAGCGGCGGCGGCGTGGCCGACGAGACCGGCAAGGACGCCCGGACCGCGCACGTCACGCTCCTGCACGACGCAACCCATCCGAGCGCGCTCGAGCTGCCGATCGTGAAACCCCAGCGGGACCGGTCGGCAAGAGAAGACCCTGACGATCCGGATCCGGACCGTGTCTTGACCCCGGCGCCTTCGAGCCCGGGAACGCGCCGGCTCCCTGTACGAAATAGAGTGTCGTATGTTGGCTTGGGAGAAAGCATTCGTGCAACACCTCTACGTCGTCGCCTCCATGATCCTCCTCCTGGCGCCCGGAACTGCCCAAGCGATCGCTGCCGGTGCGGCGGACAAGTCCAAGGTGCCGCTGCTCGTCGTCTCCAAATCGGCTTGCGCCGTGAGCGTCGATGGCGAAAAGACGGCGGATCTGCAGGCCGACGAGCCCGTTCGGGTGCTGCTCGCCCCAGGCGCGTACCTCGTCTCGGCCGTGGCCGCAGACGGCCGGAGATGGTCGAAAGTCGTGCAGGTCGAGGGAACGAAGACGATCGTGCAGATCGAATTTGCCGCTCCGACACCTTCGGTCGCCGCCCCGCCGCTCGCGCCACCTCCCAACGCGAGGCCGTCGTCTACCGCGCCGCAGGCACCCGCTGTCGAGCACGAGCCAGCGCCCGGAGCCCTCCCCTGGGTCAAGGTCCCCGCCGGCGCCTTCGAGATGGGCTGCTCCGAGGGCGATCCGGAGTGCGACCGCGACGAGAAACCACGCCGCCGCGTGATCCTCTCCGCGCCTTTCGAGATGATGCCGCGGCCGGTGACCGTTGAGGAGTTTCGCGATTGGGCATCGGCCTCCGGACGCCAGTCTCCGAAACAACCGACATGGAGCACGGATGACTTGCCCGTGGTCAACGTCACATGGACCGAGGCTCATGACTTCTGTCTGGTCTACGAGGCGCGACTCCCGACGGAGACCGAATGGGACTATGCGGCGCGCGGCGGATCGCCGGCCGCCCAATATGCCGCGCTCGACGACATCGCCTGGTATGCGGGCAACTCGGGTATGCGCGCTCACGCGCCCGCGCAGAAGAAGCCGAATGCATTTGGCCTCTACGACATGCTCGGCAACGTCTGGGAGTGGTGCGCCGACCTCTATCGCTCGACACCCGGCTCGGACGAATCGGGTCCCTCGCGAGCCCGGACCGAATACGTGCTCCGCGGCGGGTCATGGAGAAACAAGCCCAAGCAGCTTCGCGTTTCCAACCGCGGCCGCCTCGGCCCCGGACGAACGGACCGACGACGACGGGTTCCGCTGCGTGCGCGATCTCTCCCGCGCGCCGAAGGCTCCGTGAGCCCGACCCGGTCCCACACGGGGCCGGGATGCGATGGGCCGCAGGACAACGGGGGGCCGTGGCTTCACCCCGCAGGGCTCCGGGGGCTATTCGCCGGCGCCCGCGTCCGGCGAAACCGCGCTCGCGCGCTCCGTCGTCTCGGGAAAGCGCGATGTGAGGAAGAGGTTGACAGCCGCAAGCCCCAGAAGAACGACGAAAACCGGCTGTAACGATCGCTCGATCGACTGCCGAAAGAGGACCGGCGCGATCGTCGGCGCCCCCTCGCCGGCCGCCCCGTGCGGTCCCGCGAGCAAACGGCTCGCCGCCTCCATGCCGCTTCCCAGCCGCGCCGCGAGACCTGCCGCGAAGACTCCACCCAGAGCGCCGACGCCCAGCGAGCCGCCCACGGCGCGGAAGAACGGGACGAGGCTGGTGGCGACACCGCGCTGGGATTCCGGGGCGACATGCTGGATGGCGAGAACCTGAGAGATCGAGCAGAAACCGAGCCCGCCTCCCACCACCGCGCAGGTCGCGCTGATCCAGCCCACCCGGGCGTTGAAGACCGCGCCCGCCACCAGACCGGCGAGGCCCAGCAGGATCAGGATCGCGCCGAATCTCGCCGTCCGGGCGAAGCCCAGACGAATGACGACCCGCGCCGCCGTCGTCGCCGAGAGAGCCCAGAAGAAGATGAGCGGCGTCACGACCGCTCCCGCGGCGCCCGCCGTCCCTCCGCGCGCTCCCTGCACGAAGAGCGGCACGAAAGTGTCCACGCCGTAGATGGTCGTGCCGAGCAGAATGCCGGAAAGATACGGGGCCGCGGTCGCCCAATGGCGCAAGAGGCCCGGCGGCACGAGGGGATGCTCGCGGCGCATTTGGAGCCGTCCGAAGAGGGCGAGCGAAGCGGTTCCGGCCACCAACAGCCCACCCCTCTCGGCCGGTGTCACCCCACCCGAGCCGGACGTGTGCAGGACGCCGAACAGGAGAAGCGTGACGCCGAGCGCGAGGGTGGCGGCGCCCGCCACGTCCACCGGGTCGGAACGCGGCGAGCGCGACTCGATCATCCGCGTCGCCACGAGCGTGAAGGCGACGATACCGAGCGGAATGTTGATCGAGAAGATCGATCTCCAGCCGAAGTGCACGGTCATGAACGCGCCGAGCAGCGGCCCGACGAGGCTCGCGAACCCCCAGACGCTCGAGAAGAGACCCTGAACGCGGGCCCGCTCCTCGAGCGAGTACAGGTCGCCCGCCACCGTCAGCGCGACGGGAACCAATCCTGCCGCCCCGAGGCCCTGGATGGCGCGCGCGCCGATCAGCCAAGGCATCGAATGCGCGAAGGCGCAGGTGGTCGCACCGGTCAAGAAGACTCCGATCGCGACGAGGATCAGGCGGCGGCGCCCGTAGATGTCCGCGAGCCGGCCGTACACGGGCATGGCGACCGTCGAGGTCAGGAGGTAGATCGAGAACACCCAGGCGTAGAGCGGAAGCCCGCCGAGATCCCCGATGATCGTCGGCATCGCGGTAGACACCACGGTCGACTCGAAAGAGGCGAGCGCCGTCACCAGCAGCAGGGCGAGAGTGACGGCGCGGCGACGTTTCGGATCGAACCGCGGACCGAGCGTTTCCGACATGAGCGCGAAAGCCTACAGCAGGCGGGCGGCGTGGAGGGCGGCGGTCCGGAACCTGCCGGCCCCACGAGCGGCCGCGCGGCGCCGGTTCTGCGGCAAAATGGCGAAGGCTGCCCGGCTCCGGCTGCCGAAAGGACCAGAAGTGATCCTGACTTGCCCATCCTGCGGAAAGAAGAATCGATCGCCCGCCGACCGTCTGGCCGACGCCGGGAACTGCGGCGCCTGCAAGACGCCGATTTCACCGATCTCCAAGCCGCTCGAGGCCGATCCCGAGCTCTTCCGGGAGATCACCCGAGAGGCGCGCGTGCCCGTGCTCGTTGACTTCTGGGCCGACTGGTGCGGCCCCTGCCGGATCGCCGCGCCTGAGGTGGAACGCACGGCGGCGGAAATGGCAGGTCGGGCACTCGTTCTCAAGGTGGACACGGAGCGGCATCCTCAGATCGCGGCGGAGTTCGGGGTCCAGAGCATTCCAAACTTCGTGGTGCTCAAGGGCAAACTCGTTCTCTTCCAGCATGCCGGGGTCGTCGGCAGCCCGCAGATGAAGGAATGGCTCATTCGGGCCGGAGCCCCGGCAGCCTGAGAGTCCTCAGGCGGAAGGCGGCGGTGGATCGCGGAGCATTTCGACTTCGCTTTCCGGGAGCCCAGATCGAGCGATGGGCCGCCCGCTTTTGCGATCCGCCCGACGAGCGTGTCGAGCGCGTCGTCGCGGAGCGCGCCAAGCGGCAGGGCTACCTCCGGAGGCCGGACTTCCTTCACCTCTGCCGCTGGAAGACCCCGCGCAGCCGGCCGAACGTCGAGAAGAACTCGGAACCGTTCATCGCGGCGGTCACCGCGACCGCTTTCTCCACACCAAACGAGAGACTCCGCATCGAAGTGCTCACGCTGCTCGAGGGAGTTCACTGGCCCACCGCATCCGTCATCCTTCACTTCGGCCATCGCGAGCCCTATCCGATCCTCGACGTGCGAGCGCTCTGGTCGCTGGGAATCGACGAGCCGCCCGCCTATCGATTCCCGTTCTGGTGGGAGTACACGAAGACCTGCCGTCGCCTCGCGGATCGATACCATTGCTCGATGCGCGTTCTCGATCGCGCGCTGTGGCAGTACGCGAAAGAGCATCAGGGACTCGGCCGGCCGGCGCGGGCTCGACGTGGTCCTCCGGCCTGAGCGGTGGGCCAGGGCAGGCGCCGCGAATATCGATTCTCCTCCTGCCCAACGGGGCAAGATTCGCGGCGCGCCTATCCCCAGCGGCACTGACCGCAATATGAACTCCGGGTCAGTTCGGCCCATCCGACCTTCGACTCTCCTCGTCGGCTCGGCCTGAACGATCGGGCAGCTCCCCGCGCAGCCGTCGCGGTTTCGGCGCTGTTCTCTTTCTGGACCACGAGACAAGTTGTGCGCGGCACATGCCAAACCTACAGTGCCTCCCGGACTCCCGAAATGCGGGCACTCCGCCCGTCCCATCTCGAGAGCCGAGTCGAAAGGAGGGACTGATGGGTAGGAAAGTTTCGATTCGGATCGTCGGATTGGTTCTCGCCGTCGTCGGCGCCGTCGCGGTGGTCGGAAACGGAGGGGGATCCTCTCCTCCGGATTTCGGGCAGCCTTTCGCCGGCCTGACCGCGTCCGAGCTCCAGCGGTTTTCGGACGGACAAGATGAGTTCAAGCAGGTGGAGACGATGGAGGAGGGCCTGGGTCCGGTGTTCAACGACATGTCGTGCGCCAACTGCCATTCGAGCCCCGCGGTCGGGGGCGGCAGCACTCGGCTGGAGACCCGCTTCGGCGCCCGGCTGTCCAACGGAACCTTCGATCCTCTCTCCCAGTTCGGCGGCTCCCTGATTCAGGAGCAGGGAATCGGCGTCGCCGGAGCCTGCGAGTACCTCGCGGAGACCGTTCCCCCTCAGGCAACGATCGTTGCCGGACGGAGAACGACCCCCCTGTTCGGATTGGGCCTGGTGGACGGAATCCCCGACGCGCTGCTGCGGTATATTGCCTATCAGCAGAAGTCGGATCCGGACAACATCGCGGGCAAGGTCAGCATCGTGACCAACGTCGAAACTGGCCTTCCCGACGTCGGGAAGTTCGGCTGGAAGGCGCAGAACGCCACGCTGCACGTGTTCGCCGCCGATGCTTACGTCAACGAGATGGGCGTGACCAGTCCGATGTTTCCTTCGGAGAATTGCCCGCAGGGAGACTGCGCGTCCCTCTCGTGCAATCCGGATCCCGGCGTCAACGACGACGGCAGCGGCGTCCAGGCGTTCACCGATTTCATGAGGTTTCTGGCTCCCCCGCCGCGCGGGCCGATCAGCGGCTCCGTCCTGGCGGGCGAGTACGAGTTCAACAAGCTCGGGTGCGCGAGTTGCCACGTTTCGACGATGCGCACGGGGCCGAGCTCGACCGCCGCACTCAATCAGGTGACCTTCCACCCCTACTCCGATTTCCTGCTGCACGACATGGGCAGGTTGGGCGACGGCATCACGCAGAACCAGGCGACGGGCCGCCTCATGCGGACCGCGCCGCTCTGGGGCGTTCGGAAGATCGAAACACTCCTGCATGATGGCCGGGCCAAGACCTTGACGGAGGCGATCCTGGCGCATGACGGGCAGGCGAGGACCGCCCGCGACCGTTTTGCCAGGCTCTCGAGCTTCGACAGGGCTCGGGTCATCGCCTTTCTGAATTCGCTTTAGGCGGGGCGGGGGGCGGGCTCTCCCGCCCTCCGGCATCTTCAACCGACCGACTCTCGTCCCGAGCTCCGAGTGCTCCGGGAACCGGACGGCGATCGTTTTGCCTTCAGCCACTTAGGCGGCGCTGGCACTCCCGTTGCTTCCCCTTCCCCAGTGGAAAGGAGGAGGCCATGAAGAAGAGCGGTTTTGCTGCAATTCTGCTCGTTGGTCTGATGACTTTGATGGCGGTGCCGGTCGAGGCATCCGTCACCGTGGGCATCTCCTTCTTCCACCAGACGCTCGCGCCGTACGGTCACTGGGTCGTCAGCGCGTCGTACGGGAGCGTCTGGGTGCCGGAAGTCGCGGTCGGCTGGGAACCGTACGTCAACGGCGAATGGCTCTACACCGACTGCGGTTGGAGTTGGGTCTCGTACGATCCTTGGGGCGACATCCCGTTCCATTACGGGACGTGGGTCTGGATCAGTCGGCAGGGCTGGGTCTGGATTCCCGGGCTCGTGTGGGCGCCGGCCTGGGTGACCTGGGCCTACACCGCCGACTACGTCGGGTGGGCGCCCGTGCCGCCGACGTTCGCGCTCTCGGCCTCCGGCTACTTCGGCCAGCCGATCGTCGTTTCGCAGGCACGCTACGTCTTCGTCCCGACACAACAGTTTGTCGGCGTGCGGGTCTCCACGGTGCGCGTCTCCACGCATCAGAGCGAGGTGATCTTTCCCCAGGCGACGAAGGTCACGAGCTACCGGGTCTCCGGCGGCGTCGTGCACAACGTCGGTCCCGCGCCCGAACGGATCGAGCGGGCCTCGGGCCGGAGGATCGAGCGTGTGCCCGTCTCGAGAGCCAGGCTCCAGCCGACGACCCTCGCCCAAGCGGGCATCGCGAAGTCCTCGAGACTCGAGGTCGTTGCTCCCGCGCGAGAGCGCGAGAGCGCCGCAAGGGCGATCCCGTCCGCGCGGCCCGAGAGCGGGAAGGCCCCGATCGAGCGCGAGCCCGAGCGTTCGAAACACGCGGCCGTCGCCCAACGGCAGGCTCCCTCCTCCAGCCGGACCGATTCGAGGGGGCGCCCGGAGAACCCGCCCGCGTCCGTCCAAGCGCAGAGCACTCATCCGAAGGCCGCTCCGAGAGCCACCCAGCCGCACGAAGAGCAGGCGATGAAGCATGCGCCGCGGACAAGCATGCCGGAACACGCGAAGCCGATTGAGCCGAAGAAGCAGCAGACAGCCGCTACGACGGCCACCGAGCAAGCGGTGAAACGGCCACAGACTCCGAATTCCCACATCGAGAAGCAGGTCCAGCCCGAGCGTCAGGCCGCGCTACACGCTCCGCAACGACCTCCCGCGGAGGCGAAGAGAGAGAGGCCGGCGCCCCATCGGACGCCGCATCACTCGGAGAAAAACGACAAGGCGAACGAATGAGACGACTCGGTCTATCAGACCGGAACACAGGAGGTGAGTCATGAAGAGGAATGTTTCGATTGCCATCGCCGCCCTGGTCCTGATTGCGGCCGCCGCCACCGCCGACGACCATCGGAAGGAGGGCAAGATCGTCCGGCTCGACCCCGTCATCCGGATGATGGTGATCCAGGGAGAGAAGGGCGATCAGTGGGAGCTCTACTGGACCGAGACCACGAAGCTCGAGCACGGGTTGACGATCGCCGAGCTGCGAGTGGGCGACAAGGTGGAGCTCTCCTACATCGAGCGCGACGGGAAGAAATACGCGACCGAGATCGACCGGGAGAAGAAGGCCGAAAGGTAGGCCTCCGTCCCCGGCAGAGGACCTACGGCGGGCCCGCGGAGGGCGCCCGCCAGACCTCCTTGCCGCCGAGCAGTGTCCACACGACCCTCGTCTCGTGGATCTTCTCGACCGGAATCTCGAACAGGTTCCGGTCGAGGACGACGAGATCAGCCGCTTTGCCCACTTCGATCGAGCCCGTCTCCTTCTCCTCGAAGGAAGCGTAGGCGCCGGTGACCGTGTAGGCGGCCAAGATTTCCGGCAGCGACAGACGCTCTTCCGGAATGAAGGCGGGGCCGGAGTCTCTCTCGGGATCTTGGCGAGTCACGGCGACCTGGATCGCTTCCAGGGGGTTCATGGAGGACACGCTCCAGTCGCTGCCGGCGACGACGATCGCCCCGCCCGACACGACACTCCCGATCGGATAGAGCCAGCGCGAGCGTCGCGGACCGAGCTTGGGCAGAGTCAGCTCCTGGATGTACGGATCGGCGAAGGCCCAGAGCGGCTGGAAGTCGGCCAAAACGCCGAGCCGGCGGAAGCGGGGAATGTCCTGCGGATCGATCAACTCCAGGTGAGCGATCAGCGGACGCGCATCCCGAGGACCGTTTGCCCGGCGGGCCGCCTCCAGGGCGTCAAGCGACATGCGGATCGCGCGGTCGCCGATCGCATGAATGTGGATCTGGAATTGCGCATCGTCCAGAGCGATCGCGAGCCGGTCGAACGCCTCGGCCTTGAGGTTTGGCTCGCCCGACCAGCCCGGACGGTCGAGGTACGGCTCGAGCAGCGCCGCCGTCTCCGACTCGATGACTCCGTCGGCATAAATCTTGGCGGCGATCGCACGCAGCCGGCCGCCCGAATCGGCCGAGCGCTTGCGCACGAGCTCGGGGACCTGCGCCGGGCCTCGGGCCGGGTCGACCTGGAGCGAAGCGACGACGCGGGACGTGAGCCAGCCGCCGCGCTCCGCCGCCCGATAAGCCGCGAGGATCGGATCCTCGGCGCGGGCCTCGATCAGCGACGTGATGCCGAAGCGATTGGCCATCTCGAGGCCGCGGCGAAGTCCCTCGGCATACTGCTCGGCGGTCGGCTCGGGAATGTGGCGAGAGATCAGTCGGCTCGCGGACTCGCGCAAGGTCCCGGACGGCTCGCCGGCCGCGTCTCGTTCGATGCGCCCGTTCGGAGGGTCGGGCGTCGCTCGGGTGATCCCGGCGATCTCGAGGGCCTTCGAGTTCACCCAGGAGGAGTGTCCGTCGGCCGACGCCAGGCGAGCCGGCCGGTCGGAGACGAAGGCGTCGAGATCTCGGCGCGTGGGATTGGCGTTGGGGAAGAGGGGCAGGTCCCAGCCTCGGCCCAGGATCCATTTCTCCTTCGGATGCGCCGCCGCGTAGGCGCGGATCGCCTCGAAGACTTCTTGCCTCGTCTTCAGCCCGTTCAAATCGCATTGGGAGAGCGCCATGCCGCCGGTGACCGGATGAACGTGCGCGTCATGGAATCCGGGCAGCAACATCTTGCCCGCGAGGTCCACGACCCGCGTCGAAGGCCCCCGGTAGGTCTTCTCGCCCGTCGCCGGCCCCACGAACACGATGCGTCCGTCCCGCACGGCGACGGCCTCCGCCCAGGACCGCGCGGCGTCCAGCGTGTAGACCGCGCCATTGGTCAGAATCAGGTCCGCGGGCGTCTCGGCCGCTGCTCCCAGGAAAAGGGCCGCCAACGGAGCCGCCAGGACTCCCAGAGCGAGGCGACGCCTGCCCGTCCAGGCCCCTCTCAAGCGTCTGCTCTCCCGCACCCCGACTTCCTTCGCATCGTATGATCCGCCCCCTTCCTGCGCGGAGCATAGACGATGCGAGAAAGCCGTGCGGCGCTTCCTCTTGTCCACCGCCCTTACGTTCGTCGGCGCCCGAAACGCTCCGAGCGCCGCGTCTTTCCCTTCGGGAATCTCTCCGTTTGATACTCGGGCGAGCGGTCGCGGCTTCACTCTCGATGTTGACTTCCGCCTCCGTGCTGGCGGCGCGGGAGGCGCAGACGCCGGCTCGTCCTCGCCTCGCGGCGCCCGCGCTCTATGCGCAGGCGTGCACGCTCTGTCACGGCGCAGACGGCAAAGGGAGCTCGACGTGGCAGGGAGAGGTCCCGGTCCCCGACTTCACCGACTGCCTGACGAACACCTCGGAGCCGGCCGAGCACTGGGAAACGATCATCGCTCGCGGCGGGAAGGCGCGCGGCCTCTCCTCGGCGATGCCCGCCTTCGGCGAGGCGCTCGATCCCGCGGAGATTCGCGATCTGGTCGTGTACTTGCGCGCTTTCTGCCGAGACTCCGAGGCCTATCCGCCGGGCGACTTGAACTTCCGGCGCCCGCTGGAGACCGGGAAGGCGTACCCCGAGCAAGAGATCGTCTTGAAACCGGAAGTGGCCCGCCTCGAAGGGGCGACCGGCAGCACGATGGAGATCTCCTACGAAAATCGGCTGGGGCCGAGGTTCCAGTACGAGGTCACGCTCCCGGTCGTCTTCGACACACCGACCACACCATCTCGCGCGGGTGTGGGCGATCTCGAGGTCGAGGGCAAGCAGGTGCTCTCGTTCGACCCGCAGAGTCTACAGATCCTCTCGGCGGGCTTGGGAGTGACGCTCCCGACCGGCGACCGCGACCGCGGTCTCGGGGAAGGGGCCTGGGCGTTCAGCCCCTTCTTCGCTTACGGGAAGGCGTGGGACAGGACTTTTCTGCAGACTCGCGCGGGCGCCGAGCTCTCGACCAACGCCGACCGGCTCCCCTCCCAGCTGTTTTTCGAGCTGCCGCTCTCCCAGGCGCTCGGGCCGCCCCGCAGCCCCTGGGTACCGGCGTTCGAGATCGTCGGCTCGCTCGACCTTCACACGCACGAGGACGATTGGGGCGCCCTGCTCGAGATATCCAAGCCGCTCACGAGGCTCGGGCACCTCATCGCCTCGATCGGTGTCCGGCTCCCGCTGACCAAGAGCGCGGAGAAGTACCGGATCGAGGCGTACTTGCTCTGGGACTTCGGGGACGGACCGTTCTGGAAGGGTTGGTGACGGGAGAGTCTAGCTGCCGAGAATCGGCAGGCCCTTCGCGACGCTCCAGGCAACGAGCGCCATCCCGAGCACACCCAGGTATACCGCAAACGGCCGGAGCGTGTGGGTTTTCAGGAAACGGAGGAGGAAGCGGACGGCGAGATAACCGACCGCTGCCGACGCGACGAAGCCGACGGCCATTGCCCCCCAGCCGATCGAGGCCTCGGGATGTCGGCGCAGGTCGAGCAGCGCCTTGCCTCCAGCGCCAAGGATGATCGGCAAGGCGAGCAGGAAGGAGAACCGCGCCGCGTCCGGCCGGGAGAGCCCGCGCAGACGGCCGGTCGAGATCGTGAAACCCGAGCGGGAGAAGCCCGCCATGAGACCGGCAGCGGCCTGGGCGACGCCGATCCAAAGGGCGTCCCCAGTCCCGACTCGCTCCAGGCCGCGCTCCTCCGACGATCCGCGCCCCCCGATCTTCTCGGCCAGAAGAAAGTAGGCGCAGGCCACGAGCATCGAGAGACCGATCAGCGCGAGCGTGCGGAGACTCTCGAAACGCTTGAGGAGAAAGAGACCCGCGAGCACTCCCGGTATCGTCCCGACCACCAACGGAACCACGAGCGCCCTCGCCGCGGCGTTCCGGGGCGGCCGTCGGCCGATCCAGAGAAAGAACTCCGAGACGATCCCCGAGAGCTCCTTGCCCATCGCGAGAATCAACGCCAGGACCGTCCCCAGGTGGAGCACGATGTCGAAGGAGAGAGCCAATTCGTCGTTGGGCATCCCGAGCAGCGCCTGGGCCAAGTAGAGGTGAGCCGTCGAGGAGACGGGAACGAATTCGGTCAGGCCCTGAACGGCTCCGAGCAAGAGCGCGTAGGAGAGCGGCATGCGGTGTGCCGGCAATCTACACCCGATTGGACGTCTTTTGTCCGAGCCCCCGAGGATGATGAGAGTCGAGTCATGGGTGAGATTCAGCGAATCGACGCGTGGCGGGCCCGGCGGGCGGCGAGGAACGACGTCCTGATCGGCGCTCCCCCCTTCATCCTCGAGGCGCCCTGCCCGGGCTGCGGGGCGCGTCGTGTGGCGACGATGGTCTGGCGGCCGATTTCCGCGGCCGCACCGCCCATGCCTTTGCCGCGGATGACGCCCCATTTTCTCTGTCGCGACGGCGAGGTCGTGTGGCAGGAGATCACCGACGCGGGTATCCCGCTCGCGGAATGGTCGGAGATCCTGGGTCACTTCGACGAGCCCGAGACCGAGCGCGTCGAGGGTTAGCGCCGAACCGCCAATCAATCGATCCCCATCGCCGGACGACGATGGTCCGGGCGGCGGGCCACACGAATCGGGATAACATCCGCCCCCTTCCGGCGTATCAAAGCGAGGCTCTCGGAAGGAGGCAACGTTGAAAGTCCGATCTGCGGCGGCTCTCACCCTTCTTGTCCTGGCGCCGGCCGTCTCCCGCGCCGCCGAGGTCCACGGGATCGATCCCGCCGACATGGATCTGACGTCCAAGGCCTGTCAGAACTTCTATCTGTACGCCGATGGCGGCTGGCTCAAGAAGAACCCGATCCCGCCGGACTACCCGAGCTGGGGCGCCTTCAACGAGCTCGAGGAGCGAAATCGCGAGATCCTGCACCAGATCCTGGAGAAGCTCGTCTCCGACCGCGTGTCACTGTCCAACGGCTCCGATGAGCAGAAGCTCTCGGATTTCTACGCCTCCTGCATGGACGAAAAGGCGATCGACGCGGAAGGAATCGCGCCGCTGAAGGCGGAGCTCGAGCGCATCGAGCAAGTCGGGAGCCCCGCGGAGCTCCAGGCCGAGATCGCGCGGCTGCAGGTCCAGGGCACCAACGCCGTTTTCGCCTTCGGCTCGGAACAGGATCGCAAGAATGCAACCGAGGTCATCGCCGCGGCGTTCCAGGGCGGCTTGGGGATGCCCGACCGCGACTACTACGTCAAGACGGACGGCCCCTCAAAGGAACTCCGCTCCAAATATCTGACACATGTGACGAAGATGCTGGAGCTCGCCGGGGACGCCAAGGGAAAGGCCGCCGCTCGGGCCAAGGCGATTCTGGCCCTGGAAACGAAGCTTGCGGAAGCGTCCATGACCCGCGTCGAGCAGCGCGATCCCGAGAAGACCTACAACAAGATGGGCCCGCAGGAACTCGCGGCGCTCATGCCGAACTTCTCCTGGAGCGCCTATTTCAAGGACCTCGGGATGCCCTCCCTCCCGGCGGTCAACATCGGCCAACCGAAGTTCTTCGAAGCCGTCAATCGCTTGATGCGGGATGTGCCGCTCGAGGACTGGAAGACCTACCTTCGCTGGAAGCTCGTCGCCGCCGCTGCGCCGTCGCTTTCCTCGAAGTTCGTCGATCAAGATTTCGACTTCAACGGGAGGATCCTTCAGGGAACACCCGAGAACCTGCCCCGGTGGAAGCGCTGCGTCGCTTCGACCGACAACGCCCTCGGGATGGCGCTCGGAAGGATCTACGTGAGGGACAATTTCCCGCCAGAATCCAAGAAACGAGCCGACGAGATGGTCCGCAACCTGATCGCCGCCCTCCGCACGGACATCCCGACCCTGTCCTGGATGAGCGAGGCGACCAAGAAGGCCGCCCTCGAGAAGCTCTCCGCCTTCGACCAGAAGATCGGCTATCCCGCACGGTGGCGCGACTACACCGCGCTGACGATCGGTCGCGGACCCTACGTCACCAACGTCCTGAACGCCACGGCCTTCGAGTCGCGCCGCGACCTCGCCAAGATCGGCCGACCCGTCGACCGGACCGACTGGGAGATGACGCCCCCGACCGTCAACGCCTATTACAACCCGCTCCGCAACGAAATCGTCTTTCCGGCGGGCATCCTCCAGCCGCCCTTTTTCGACGGGCGCGCGGACGACGCAGTCAACTACGGCGGCATCGGCGCCGTCATCGGGCACGAGATGACTCACGGATTCGACGACGAAGGACGTAAGTTCGACGCGCAGGGAAACCTGAAGGACTGGTGGACGCCGCAAGACGCCTCGAACTACGAGAAGCGGGCGGCGTGCGTCGAGCAACAGTTCTCCGCATACGTCGTCGAGGGCGACCTTCACGTCAACGGCAAGCTCGTTCTCGGCGAGTCGATCGCCGATCTGGGGGGACTCAAGCTCGCCTACGACGCCTTTCGCAAGAGCCTGTCCGACAAGCCGGAGCCGGGCAAGATCGACGGACTCACCCCCGACCAGCGATTCTTTCTCGGCTGGGCGCGCGTCTGGGCCAGCAACGACCGGCCCGAGTTCGCCCGGCTGTTGACCAACGTCAATCCCCACCCGCTCGACCGATTTCGCGCCATCGGGGCCCCGTCCAACATGCCCGAGTTCGCGAGGGCCTTCTCCTGCGCAGCCGGAGACCCCATGGTCCGTTCGGAGAGCTGCGCGATCTGGTAATGGGCCGCCCGACGCAAATCGGCGAAGGCTCGTCGGCGCGACAGACAAATTTTTGACATCGCGGCACCCTCAGAGCCGCAACCCTCGGCAGCTGAAAGACTTGGATCTTGGTCCCGGCCTTGCTACCCACTGCTGATCAGGAGTTTCTGAGAAGTGGAAGCGGCAACTGCGGCAACTGTCTACGATGTCAGCCTCGACCAGGCTGGGATGGACTGGCAGAAGGCCGGTCCCCTCTTCGAGCGCTACTCCATCAATCTCGTCGGCCGCGTCGACCGGCGCTGGGTCGACTGCTACACCAAGCTCGCCAAGGAGCGCCCGAATCTCGCGCGATTCCGGCTCGAGCCGGCGGCGAGCTCCGTTTCCTTCACCTGCCGCGCGACCGACGGGCCTGCCGAGGTGATGGGTGTGGTGAAGCGGCTCGAGGAGATGGTCGGACTCGTCAACCAAGCGGCAACGGCCGCCGCGAAGGCCGAGATCGAGCAAGCGAAAGCCAAGCCGACCGCCCGCAACGAAACCGTGCAGGGAGCCGCGTCTCTGGCGGCGGGGCTCTTCGCTCGCCTCTCTCGGCGCTAGGACAAATCCGTTCGGCCGGGCGCCGACACCGCCTCGGCGCGGCGCAGAGCCTCCCTGCGCTATCCTCGGCGGCTGATGGCGAGAGAGGCTGCCACAGACGGGATCGCCTCCGTGGAGACGATCCGGTCACACTTCCCGGCACTCGAACGGCGCCAGGAAGGCGGGCCGGTCGCGTACTTCGACGGACCGGGAGGCACGCAGGTTCCCCGGCAGGTTGCAGCGGCCATGGAGGACTATCTCTTCCACCACAACGCCAACACGCACTGGAACTATCCGACCAGCGCCGAAACGGACGCCGCGATCGCCGATGCGCGTCAGGCTCTCGCGGACTTTCTCAATTCCGGGCCTTCCGAGATCGCCTTCGGCGCCAACATGACCACTCTCACGTTCCATCTGTCGCGCGCCCTCGGACGCCAATGGGGGCCCGGCGACGAGATCGTGGTCACGGAGCTCGATCACCACGCCAACATCGATCCGTGGCGCGAGCTCGAGCGCGAGCGCGGCGTCACCGTCCGCATGGCGAAGATGCGGCCCGACACGGGTCAGCTCGATGAGGCGGACCTCGCGCGCGTGATCGGGCCCCAGACGCGGCTTCTCGCACTGGGCGCCGCCTCCAACGCTCTGGGGACTCTCAACGATCTCCCCCGAGCGATTGCTCTCGCCCGCGCCGTGGGGGCCCTGGTCTTCGTCGACGCCGTGCACTCGGCACCCCACGTCTTGACCGACGTGCGCGCGCTCGACTGCGACTTCCTCGCTTGTTCGGCGTACAAGTTCTACGGCCCGCACGTGGGCGTGCTGTATGGGCGGCGGAGGCTCCTCGATTCGCTCGAAGTCCCGAGGGTCGCGCCCGCCTCCTCCGAGGCGCCCGAGAACCTGGAAACGGGCACACAGAACCACGAGGGCATCGTGGGGGCCGCCGCGGCCGTCGGGTTTCTCGCGGCGCTCGGCCATGCGCCGGGTTTGACGCGGCGGGAGGCGCTCGCGCGGACGCTGGCGGAACTCGACGTCCGGGGCCGGCGGCTGCTCGGGCGGCTCTGGACGGGGCTCCGCGCGATCCCCGGCATCACGCTCTACGGCCCTCCACCGGAGGAGCCGCGCACGCCGACGCTCTCGTTCTCCGTCGCGGGTCACGACTCCGCCGAGGTAGCCAAGGCGCTCGCCCGAAGCGCACTCTATGCGTCCGACGGCGACTTCTACGCGACGACCGCCATCGAACGGCTCGGCCGCGGGAGGGACGGCGTCGTGCGCGCCGGCTGCGCCTGCTACACGACCGCCGAGGAGGTCGACCGACTCATCGAGGCCGTCCGCGAGGTCTCGCGGCGCTGAACGGCGCTAGCTATCGTCCGGGTAATCTCGCTCACAGGGGTCTCCGGTCGCGGCGCGGGAAGTCTCCTGAGGCAATCGAAGGAGGAGACCCGCGCCGCGAGAGCGAGCGCGAAGAGAGGGATCAGGCTCGCGGTCGAGCCCCTTTGGGCGAGCCGCCAGCCGGTGCGCAGGCAGGCGCAGATCCCGAGCAAGGGCTCGCGACGGCTAGCGCTGCCACCAGTATTTCGGACGCTTCGCCGGGCTGCCCACCTCATCGAGGGTGGCGGCATCGTAGAGACGTCCATTGACCATCGTGTAACGGACCCTTTCACTCTGGCGGATGTCGGAGAGCACGTCGCCGTCGATGACGACGATGTCCGCCAGCTTCCCCGGCTCGAGCGTTCCCAAGTCCCGGTCCATGCCGAGGTATGCCGCGCCGTTCGCCGTCGCGCACCGCAGCGCCTCGTGCGGCGTCATCCCGCCCTGCACGAGCATCCACATCTCCCAGTGGGCGCCCAAACCCTCCCGCTGTCCGTGGGCGCCGACCTGCACCGACGTGCCGGCGTCGAAGAGCCGCTTGGCCCCCCGGGCGATCGCGATGTGGTTGAACTCGTCTTCGGGAGCCATGACCCGACGCCGAGAGCGCCGATCGAGAACGAAGGCCGGCACGAATTTCGACAGCCTCTCGTCCTCCCAGACGTTCGTGTGCTGATACCAGTAGTTCTCGCCCCAGAGCCCGCCGTACCCGACGATCAGAGTCGGCGTGTAGCCGACACCGTCGGCCGGCCACATCTGCAGGACGTCGCGGTAGAGGTTCGGAACCGGAAGGGCGTGTTCGACGCCGGTGTGGCCGTCCACGACCATCGTCAGGTTGTGCTCGAAGAGCGAGCCGCCCTCGGGGACGACCATCATCTGGTTCTCACGCGCCGCGGCGAGGACCTGTTGCCGCTGCTCGCGCCGCGGCTGGTTGTAGCTCTTCACGCTGATCGCGCCGACGGCTTTCATGCGGCGCAGGTGCGTCAGGGCGTCGTCGAGACTGTCGATCTCGGCCTTGAAGTCTCCCGCCGCGCCGTAGAGGATCGTGCCCGTCGAGTAGATTCGCGGCGCACGCAGAATCCCCGCCCGCGCCATCTCGCTCGCGGCGAAGATTTCTTCCGTGTCGTGCGAGGGGTCGTGAATCGTCGTGACCCCGAAACCGAGTGCCGCGTCGGTGTCCCAGTTCTGCTGGGGCACGATGCCGTTGTTTCCCATCTCTCCGTGCCAGTGCACATCGATCAGGCCGGGCAGCACGGTCTTTCCCTTCAGATCCACGACGCGCGCGCCCGCAGGCACCGAGACCTTCGCGGCCGGGCCCACGGCCGCGATGCGGTTCCCGTCGACGATCACGGTTCCGCCGTCGATCACCTCGCTGCCCCTCATCGTCACGACCCGCCCGCCGACTAAGGCAACCGTGCCCGCGGGGACATCGGCCGCCGTTTCGAACCCGATGTCGATCCCCTTCTCCGGCGGCTCGGGCAGCTTCTCGGGGGCCCCCGCCAGGAAGGCGAAGGACTCTCGCAGGCTTCGCGTGAAGAGCTGCGGCCCGAGCGACCAGTACAGGCTCCGGCTGTCGCCAGACCACCGCAGGTACTCGCCCGCGTCCTTCGACACCCTGGCCACCGGAATCGCCTTGGACTTCGGACCGATGTCGACCTTGCCGCCCGTTCGAACGAACGGTGCAATGTACGCGTTGAAGCGTTCGCGGAAGGCGACCCACTTCTCGTCGGGAGAGATACGGAACTCGGTCGCGTCGGCGCTGCCGAGGTGCTCGCGCGGGTCGGCGCCGTCCAAAGCGACGCTCGCGAAGACGCGCTTTGGCTCCTCCTTGTCGTCGCCCCCCTCGAATCGGACGAAGTAGACGCGGTCGCTCCCCGCTCCGAACTGCGGCAAGACGCCGTCTCGTGTCACGAGGGCGGGCGCCCCGCCGCTCGCCGGCACCCAATAGAGACCGGGATCGAGGGACCAGTCGGGCGTGACGAGGAATCCGCCCGTGTCCTTGCGATAGACAACCTTTGTGCCGTCGGGCGAGAAGACGGGCTCGCGGTAGTGTCCCGGGTCGTTCGTCAGGAGCTTTTCCGACCCACCCTTCGCCGGCGCCACGCGCACCGAACCCGCCTTCTCGTCGCTCCAGGTCGTGAAGACGATCCACTTGCCGTCGCGCGACCAGGAAGGGTACAGCTCGAAGTGATCGGTCTGAGACGTCAGGCGCCGGGGCACTCCCTGCGGCAGGCTGCGCACCCAGATGTGTCCCAACGATTCGTAGGCGACCTCGTCCCCACCGGGCGAGACCTCGACCCAACGCAGCATCTTGACGGGGAAACGCCGTGGCGCCACATCGACGGGAAACCGGACGGCCTTCGCCATCTTGCGCGTTCCGGCGACGTGAAAGGGGATCACCGGCGCCGTGCCGGTCGCCAGATCCACGCGATGGATCTTCCCGCCGGCCCACAGGACGATCGTCCGATCGTCGGCCCAGGCCATCGAGGGGTAGACCCCGTGCATCGCCCAGGTTTCCTGCATGTCGCGCTCGAGGCCGTCCCAGACGGGACGTTCGTGGCCCGAGCGGAGGTCCTTGACGAAAAGGACGGTCTTGCCTCGCTGGCGGCGGACGAAGGCGAGCCATTTGCCATCGCGCGACGGAGTGGGCCGGACCGAACCACCCGGGCCCGAGACGAAGCGGTCCGTGCGCCCGGTGACCCGATCGAGGCGCTCAATCGCGTAGATCTCGTCGTTGGGGTCCTTGTTGTACTGGAAGATGCGACCCGCCGTCACGTCCTGGCTGTAGTACAGATAGCGGCCGTCGGGAGAGAAGGCGGGCTCTCCCACGTCCTTCTGCTCGGTCGGCCGTTTGGTCATCGCGAGCCCCTCGCCGCCGGTCCGGTGATAGAGCCAAATCTCGCCGGCTCCGGCCGAGCGGGTTCCGGTGAAGTGCTTGCGGGCGGCGATGAAGTCGCCGTCCGGGGTCCAGGCGGGGCTATTGGTCAGGCGGAAGGTCTCCTTGGAGACCTGCGTCGGGCTCGAGCCATCGCGGTTCATGACCCAGATGTTGTCGCCGCCCCCGCGGTCGGAGGTGAAGGCGATGCGCTCCCCACCCGGTGAGAAGCGCGGCTGCATGTCCCAGGCGACTCCCGACGTCAGCGGCCGCGCTTCGCCGCCACCGATCGGGACGACATAGATGTCGCCCAACAGGTCGAAGACGATCTCCTTCCCATCGGGCGAGACGTCGAGACTCATCCAGGTCCCTTCGTCCGTGTCGATCTTCGCCTCCACGGGCATCGGGTAGGGCGGATTGTCGACGTCCCACTTCTTCTCGTCCTTCTTTTCCTCGGCGGGCTTGTCGGCGGCCGCTGCCCCGAACGCCGCGAGGGCGACGCCCAGGATTCCGGCGGCGAAAATGCTCTTCGACCTCATGCTCCTCCTCCGCGGCCGAGGACGATATCAGCGGATGGGGGAACCGCGGCCAGATCGGCGACGAGCCGACGTAGAATCCGGACGAATTCGCGATGGCACTGTCGCCCGGAACACGGTTAGGAGCCTACGAAATCCTCGCGCCGCTCGGCGCGGGCGGCATCGGCGACCGTCGCTCGCGCTGGCGCCGGGATCTCGCTCTCGCGACCGGCGTCAGGCTCGGCGAACCGGCCTCGACCGGAGGCCTGATCCCGTCCCTGCGCGCTCGCTCCCGCGGCGCGAGGCTCGTCCCTCGGTCACTTCGGGAGACTCCTCGCGCCGCGACCGGAGACCCGCACAGATGACACTCGCCGTCGGCACCAGGCTCGGTCCCTATGAGATCCAAGCTCCCCTCGGGGCCGGCGGCATGGGCGAGGTCTATCGGGCGCGGGACACGAGGCTCGGGCGCGAGGTCGCGATCAAGGTGCTGCCCTCCGAGCGGGCCGCCGACCCCGAGCGGCGCCGGCGCTTCGAGCAGGAAGCCCGCTCCGCCTCGGCCCTGAATCACCCGAACATTCTGACGATCCACGAGATCGGCACCGAGGGCGACACGACCTACATCGCCATGGAGCTGGTCGAAGGACGGACGCTACGCGAGCTGGTCGCCGCCGGCCCGATCCCCGTGCGCAGGCTCCTGGATCTCGCGACACAGGTGGCCGAGGGACTGGCGAAGGCGCATGCCGCGGGAATCGTCCACCGGGACTTGAAGCCCGAGAACGTGATGGTCTCGGCCGACGGCTACGTCAAGATCCTCGACTTCGGCCTGGCCAAGCTCGTCGAGCCGATCTCCCAGGAGCTCTCGGTCCTCCCGACGGCCGCCGGGTCGCCCACCGAGCCGGGGACCGTGCTCGGAACCGCGGGCTACATGTCTCCCGAGCAGGCCGGCGGGCGGCCGCTCGACTTTCACTCCGACCAATTCGCGTTCGGCTCGATCCTCTACGAGATGGCGACCGGCAAGCGGGCCTTTCAGAGGAAGACCGGTGCCGAGACTCTCGTGGCCATCATGCGGGAAGAACCCGAGCCGATCGCCGCCTCGAGCCCCGCCGCCCCGGCACCGCTCCGGTGGATCGTCGAGCGCTGCCTGATGAAGGAGCCCGAGGACCGCTACGCCTCGACCAAGGACCTCGCGCGCGACCTCGCGTCCATGCGCGACCACCTCTCGGAGACCTCCGTGAGCGCCACCAGCGGCGCGATCGAACCGGTGAAAGCGCGCCGCAAAGGATGGCTCCTGCCCGCGGCGATCGCGCTCGCGGGCCTCGCCGCGGGTCTCCTGCTTCGCGGAGCGCTGGCAGACGGCAAGACGCCGGGGCCTCCACATTTCCAGCAGATCACCTACCAGCGCGGCACGATCTTCTCGGCGCGCTTCGCGCCCGACGGGCAGACGATCGCCTACGGCGCGGCGTGGGATGGCCGCCCGCTCGAGATCTATTCGGCGCGGCTCGACAGTCCGGAATCGCGGCCAATGGGACTGCCTCCGGCCGACGTCCTCTCGATCTCGAAGACGGGAGAGATGGCCATCTCGCTCGGCCGCCACTACCTCGCCGGCTACGAGAGCACGGGCACGCTCGCGCGCGTCTCGCTGGGGGGCGGCGCGCCCCGGCCGGTCCTCGAGAACGTGCAGGACGCCGACTGGGCGCCCGACGGGCAGTCGCTCGCCGTCGCGCGCCATGTTGGCAACCTTCAGCGCCTCGAATATCCGATCGGCAAGGCGATCTACTCCTCGTCCGGGTGGGTGAGCAGCGTCCGCGTGTCGCCCGACGGACGCTTCGTGGCGTTCATCGATCACCCGACGCGAGGCGACAACGACGGCCGGCTGAGGATCGTGGACGCCGAGGGAAAGGTACGTGTCGAAGGCCCCATCGCCAACCTCGGCGTCGCCTGGTCACCCCGGGGAGACGAGGTCTGGTCGAGCGCCCCCTTGGCCGTCACGAACCTGTCCGGTAAGACGCGGCAGCCTTACGACTCGCCGGGGGTCGACATCCTGCACGACGTTTCGAAGGACGGCCGCGTGCTGATGTCGCTCGTGTCGGCGCGGCGCGAGATCGTCGGCGTTCCGGCCGACGGATCGGAGCACAACCTCACCTGGCTCAACTGGTCGTTTCCGACGGACATCACACGAGACGGCCGGACATTGATCTTCGACGAGCAGAACGTCGTTCCGGCCGGCGTCTACCTGCGTCCGATCGACGGGTCGGGGCCGGCCGTCAAGCTCGGAGAGGGCTTCTCCTTCGGCCTCTCGCCGGACGGCCGATTCGCGCTGAACGCACCGAAGCCGGCCGCGACGCAGCTCGTGCTCCTTCCAATCGGCGCAGGAGAATCGAAGCGTCTGGCGCAGAGCAACGTCGTCACGCAGGCGGCGACGTTCTTCCCCGACGGCAAACGGATCCTCGTGGCGGGCAACGAGCCGGGGCGCGGAATTCGCCTCTACGTTCAGGACTTGCCGGACGGAAAGCCGCGGGCCATCACCCCGGAGGGCGTGAGCACGGCGCGCACGATCAGCCCCGTGTCTCCCGACGGCAAGCTCATCGCGGCCTATGGGCCGGACGCGAAGCTCGCGCTGTATCCCGCCGAGCCGGGGGAGCCCCACCCGGTGCCGGGAGTCGCCGCCGAGGATGTCCCGCTCCGTTGGAGCGCCGACGGACGTTCCCTTTACGTCTTTCGCCAATCGGCGCCGCCCGGGAAGATCGAGCTCCTCGATCTCGCGACGGGCCGCCGGACGCCGTGGAAGGAGTTCCGCCCTCCGGATCCCGCGGGCATCCTCCAGGTCGGGCCCGTGGTGGTCGCGCCCGACGGAAGCTCGTACGTCTACTCCTACCGTCGGCTTCTCGACGAGCTCTACGTCGCGAACGGTCTTCACTGATGCCGTCTCCGCTTGGCGTCGGGATCATCGGGCTCGGGACCATGGGCGCGCCGATGGCGCGCAACCTCGCGAAGGCGGGATTCCGGCTCTCGGTGGCGACGCGCACGGCGGCCAAGGCGCAGGCGCTCGCCGCGGAGATCGGCGGGGCGGCGAAAGCCTTCGAGCGGTTCTCGGACGTCGGCCGCGCTTCCGACGTCCTCGTCACTTGCCTGCCCGACGCGCCGGAGGTCGAGCTCGTCCTCTTCGGGCCGTCCGGCGCCGGCGAGGGCCTCGGCTCCGGCGCGATCGTCATCGACTGTTCGACGATCGCGGCGGAATCCGCGCGCGGGATGGCGGCCCGGCTCTCCGCGCGAGGCGTCTTTCTCCTCGACGCCCCGGTCTCGGGCGGGCAGAAGGGCGCGATCGAGGGGACACTCACGTTCTTCGTCGGCGGGGATGCTGCGGCACTCGAGCGGGCTCGGCCGGTTCTTCAGGCGATGGGCAAGAGGATCACGCATCTGGGCCCGTCGGGCTCGGGCCAGCTCGGCAAGGCGACGAACCAGATCCTCGTCGCCGGGAATCTCATCGCGCTGTCGGAAGCGATGGCCTTCGCCGCGCGCGTCGGCCTGCCGCTGCCGGCGCTGCACGAGGCTCTGTCGAGCGGCGCCGCCAACTCCTGGGCGCTCGAGGTGCTCGGCAAGAAAATGCTGGATCGCGACTTCCGGCCCGCCTTCGCCGTCAAACATCAACAGAAAGACCTCGCGATCGTCTTGCGCACCGCGCGCGAAAAGGGCGTGCCGCTGCCGGGCACGGCCCTCGTCCATCAGCTCCTTTCCGCCCTCGAGGCCCAGGGGCGGGGCGAGGACGGGACACAGGCGCTCTTGACTCTCTACGAGCAGCTCGAAGGCCGCTAGGCCCGTCCGGAGTGCGCCACGGATCCTGGTACGAACGCATCAGCGGCGCCGGCGCGCGCGCTGCTAACCTGCTCGACGCGGCGATGCGCCACGGAGTGGCGCCCGCAGAACAAGGGGGTTCCATGAAGAAGGGGATTGGTCTCGCTCTGGCCGGGCTTCTCCTAGTCTTGCCCGCGGTCGCACAGGAGAAGGCACCGCCGCCCGCCGGGGCGATGGCGGATGAGTGCATGAAGCACTGCCGGCAGATGGCCGAGGCCCGCCAGAAGGCGATGGATGCGCAGAAGGCCCGCAGGGAGAAGATGGAGACCACCTTTAAGGAGGTCCGCGCTCAGTTGGATCTCGCCAGGAGCGCCAAGGGCGAGAAAAAGGTCGCGGCCCTCGAAGCGGCGATCGAGAAACTCGTCTCCCTCCACGAATCCATGCATGAGCAGATGCAGGGAATGCCGGGGATGGGCCCGGGAATGGGGATGGGACACCACCCCATGATGATGGGGATGGGCTCTTGCTGCGCGGAAATGGCCGCGATGAGCGACTGCCCGATGATGAAGGGGCCGGCTCCCCCCAAGAACTGACGTCTCAAAGCCCGATCGCTTCGAGAAATTGCCTGGCGACCAGGGGCGCGTCGTAGCGCGCGGCGCGCTGCCGTCCCGCCGCGCCAAGGCGCTTTTTTTCCCCTTCGTCGCCCAGCAGACGCTCGAGCGCGAGGGCGAGCGCCGGCTCGTCCCGGGGCGGGACGAGCATTCCGCATTCCCCGTCGGGAACGACCTCCGGAACGGCCGCCGCGCGGCAGGCGACGATCGGTAGGCCCGCGGCCATGGCTTCGACAAAAACGATGCCGAAACCCTCCTGAAGGCTCGGCAGGCAGAAGAGCTCTGCGTTCCGATACTCCTCGACCAGCCGGTCGAAGGGGACGTGTTCCAAGAGCGCGACTCGGTCTCCCAGGCGAAGCTCTCTGGCGAGCGCCACGAGGTCTCCACCCTCGGGGCCCGTTCCGACGACACGGAGCCTCGCCGGAGACTTCAGCAGCGTCAGCGCGCGCAGCAGGCTGCCAACCTGCTTGCGCGGATAGAGGTGCGCGACGCACAGGATGGCCGGCTCGCCGGGCGCTCGCCGCGGCGCCCTGTCGAGCGCGGCGTTCCAACGGGCGAGATCGATCGGCTCCGGGACGACCTGCACGCGCTCCCGAGCGACCCGGTAACGCTCGACGATCCGGTCCGCGGCGTACAGACTGGTCGCGATCACACGGTCGGCCCGCCGGACGTTGCAGCCTTCGAAATACGCCGCCAGTCGCATCGAGAGACGCGTGACGCCGCGCTCGAACTGCAGCTCCTCCGCGATGACACCCTTGATCGAGGCGACCCGCCTCGCACCCGGCGCGGACACGAAGACGCCGTCGAGGTCGAAACCGACGACTGCGTCGTAATGCGCGTGAACGGCGGCCCGCCGGCGCCTCAGATTGAAGAGAAGCCGCGAGAGCGTTCCCGGTGACGCCGCAGGGGAGGTCACGAGGTCGACTCGATGCCCCAACCCGAGAAGGGCCTCGCGCAGCACCGAGATCCCGATGAAGGTGCCGCTGCCGCCGCGGACACTCCCCGGGGTCCCGGTGACGAAGAGAAGGCGGCTCACTCGCCCGGCGCGGGAGGCGGGAAGGCGAGGTACAGACCCGCCCACAGCAGCGGATGGATCAGGGCTCCTTCCCGCTCCCGCACCCGAACCCAGGCCCGGACCTCCGAGAGCGGCACGGCGTGCAACGTGATTTCCTCCTCCGCCGTCGGCCGGCCGGCCCGCCGCGCCTCTCGGGCCAGAAAGAAGGAAACCGACTCGGAAGCGAGGCCCGGCGAGCTCGGCCCGCTGCCCAGAAAATCCAGACTCGTCGCTTCATACCCCGTCTCCTCGCGGAGTTCCCTCGCCGCGGCCACGATCGGGGTCTCCGGCCCCGGCGCATCGCCCACGAGGCCGGCGGGAAGAGAGATCACCCGGCCGTCCACCGGCGGCCGATACTCCTCGACCAGGAGAAGCTTCTCGTCGGCAGTCACGGCGACGACGAGGACGCCTCCGGCCTTCCACCGGCGCTCGACGTACTCCCAGGATCCTTTCTGCTTGAGGGAGAGGTGTTTGCCCTCGTAGAGGACCCGCTCTCGACCATCCGCCGGAGAGACTTCCATCGGCCCTCCTCGCGTCCGAAGCGCGCGCCGAACGGGGTTCTCGCGCCCACCCCGGCGCGGCCGCTAGGGTTCGCTCTTTCCTTCGGGACCCTTCTTGGCAAGCCGCGACTCGAGTTCGGCCGCCACGACCTCGGGTCCCAACGCGAGCGTTCGCGCGACTCGTTGATCTGTTGCCACGGACTGCCCAACCTGTCCCGTCCAATAGATGTGCGCGACCCGGCACGCCATGGCCACCAGTTGCGCGCGAAGGATCGCAATCGTCATCGGCGCGCCGGGGCGCCGACGAAGGCGGTCGAACCAGACCAAGAGCTCCGACTCGAGCCGCGCCGCATCCGCCGGCGGAACACGATAGAGGGTGATCAAGGCCATGCGGATGATCTCCCGGGCGCTGCGGTTGAGCGGCGTCTGCTCTCGATCGCCGGGCGATTCGTCGGCCATCTTGTCTCGGCACCATGATAGGGGAACGAGCGTCCAAAAGCGCCGGCCCCAAAAACCCGCGACGAGCCTGCCCGTATCCGAAAGGGAATGTCTTCTGTCGCACGCGGGCTCATCGCGGCCGTGCTCGTGGCCGGGCTCCGGGGAGCGGCGGCCGCACAGACCCCGCCGCCTCTCCCGGCCTCCGCCACCGCGAAGATTGCGCGGCTCGAGAGCCTGCTCTCGACCTCTCCCGACAACGGCAGCGTGATGTATCGCCTCGCGGTCGCCTGCGCCGAAAACGGCGAGCGCGAGCGCGCGGTTGCCTGGCTCGAGAAGGCGACGGCGCTCGGCTCCGACTTCGACCTGGACAACGACCCGGCCTTCGCGAGCCTGCGCCAGCTCGCGGCCTTTCGGCAGCTCGAGGCGCAGGCGCGACAGTCGCCCGCGCACACCAGTCGGATCGCCTTTCGAATCGCCGAGCCCGACTTGATCCCGGAGGGCATCGCGTGGGACGCGGTGACCAGGAGCTTCTACGTCGGCAGCCTGTACAAGAGGAAGATCGTGCGCCTCGGACCAGACGGAGCCGCTCACGATTTCGTCGCGAGCGGCAGGGACGGTCTCTGGACGGTTCTCGGAATGAAGGTCGACCCCGAGCGTCGCATGCTCTGGGTCAATTCGGCGGCGGACAACCGGGAGGGAGAGGCCGCGGGCTCCTCCGGGCTCTTCGCCTTCGACCTGGCGAGCGGGCGCCTTCTCGAGAAACACATCCTCGACGGCCGGACGCACAAGCATCTCTTCAACGATCTCGTCGTGACGAGCCGCGGCGAGGTCTTCTTGACCGACAGCGAGTCGGGAGCCATCTACCAGCACGCCTTGGGAGGCCGCGCCCTCGAGGTCTTCCTGCCGCCGGGCAGTTTTTCATACCCCAATGGAATCGCCTTGGACGAAGCGCGAAAGAGGCTTCACGTGGCGGATTTTGCCAAGGGGATTTCCATCGTGGAGATCGACACGAGAAGGACGAGCCCCCTCGCTCACCCGCAGAACGTGTCCCTTCACGGGATCGACGGCCTGTACTGCTACGGGGCGAGCCTGGTGGGAATCCAGAACGGCGAGGGAATGAAGCGCGTTGCGCAATTTCGACTCGACAACACGGGCTACCGGGTCGAGAGCCTGCGCGTGCTGGAAAGCCACAACCCGCAGTTTCGTATCCCCACCACCGGAGCCATCGTCGGAAACGATTTCTATTACCTCGCCAACAGCCAACTCGAGAGCCTCCGCGACGACGGCCGCCTGACGCCCGGCGCAAGGCTCGTCGACGTCCTGGTCCTGAAGACTCCCCTGAACTAGCCCATTTGGCTCGGGCATTGCTAACCAAGGGGTTACGGGCGAAAGCCTGAAGATGGACGGGTGTGCCAGGAGACCAATGCCCGAGCTCAACTCGAGTCGGTTCAATGACTAAGCATCGTCGCGTGCCAGGAGGCCCGAGCCTCTCGAGGGGGGTGCCGCCATTTTTTTGCACCGTATGAGCGCTGAAGCGTCACTTCCGCGGCCGTTTGGCGACTACCTGCTCGTAGCGCAACTCGGAGACGACCCCCTCGGGAGTGTCTACCGGGCGATCCACTCGGCCGACGAAAAGCGCTTCGTCCGCCTGCGCATTTTGCAGTCGGGGGAATTGTCGCCCCGGGGTGTGCTCGGCGCGATTCAAAAGCTCGAAGCGCGGCTCGCGGCGCTCGCGCACGACGGAATCGTGCGGCGGCCGCAGTACGGTGTCGTCGGCGGTGTTCCGTTCATGGCCTGGTACGAAACGGCCGGCTGGACCCTCGACCGGGTGCTCGCTATGGCACGCGCAGCCAAGGCGCCGGTCACTACCGAATACGCTCTGCTCCTCGGGGAACGCCTGATCGAGGCGATGGAGGCGGCGACCCGCTTCCTCGAAAGCGACCTGACGCCCCATGGAGCTCTCTGGCCGGGCTTCGTCTCGATCTCCAACGACGCCGAGGTTCGCATCGCGGGCTTCGGGCTCGCGTCCGTCATTCTCCCGGTCCTGCGCAAACCGCGCGTCTCCCGCGAGGTGGCGCCTTACGTCGCGCCGGAAGCACGCGATCGCCGACGCGCGCTCGCGAACTCCGACGTCTATTCCATCGGCATCATGCTGCTCGAGCTCTTGACCGGACGGCGGCCGGCCCTCGGCGCGCCGCTCCCGGAGCTGCGGGCCGGAGATCCGTTTTCGCAGGAGATCAGCGCCTTTCTCAAGGTCGCCCTGGCGCCGCCCGAGGAGCGCTATCCGACGATCTCGGACATGCGGCGGGCGCTCCACGAAACGATGATGGCGGCGCCGAAGTTGCTCTATCCGGCGGGTCTGGCGTTCTACCTCTACAAGCTCCTGAATCCCGAGAGCACCGACGTCGTCCCAACTGACGCCGACTCGACCAACCCGGTCGAGACGGAGCCGCGCTTGGCCGGCGAGCTGGACGTCGAATCCGAGCCGCAGGTCTTTCTGCGCGTGCTGGATGCCCCGGCAGGCGGAGAGGGACCCAGTGCGCCGCGCGAGGCCGAGCCCTTCGACCTGACTGCGGCCGAAATTTCCGAGGCTCTCGGAGATACGGACGAAGTCTCCGATTCCCGGGCCCCGTCGCCCGAATCCTCCGCCCCGGATCTGACCGCGACGCGAACGCCGCTCGAGCCGGACCAGACGGATCCGGCGCTGCTCGAGGCGGCCCGCCCCCGCAGCCCGGCTCGAGCCCGCGGGACAGGAGCCTTGCTGGTTCTCGCCGGAGCGGTCTTCGGGTTAGCCATCTTGATCGACACCGAGAGATCTCGCCGTCTTTCCGCGTCTCCCGCCGAGGGGCCGCCTGCGGCCGAGATGTCGGCCAACGACCCATCACCGGCGGAACCCGCGTTGCCCGCAGCCGCTGCTCCCCTGGCCGATTCCGCTCAACCGACGGCCGAGGCCAATCCCTCCATGACCGGCGAATCCTCCTCGGCGCCCTCGGCGGCCCCGGCCGTTCTCCACGCCGCCGCTCCGACGAAAGCGCTGCGTCGCGAGATGGAGAACGCGCGAAGGAGCGCCGAAGATCTGCGTCTCCAGGCCGCCCTCGCACGCGTCGCCGCCCAGCAACTCGAAGGGCCCGAAAACGCGCCGGACTCGTTTCAGGAAGGCAACAACCGCGAGCGAGAGGGCGAGGAGCTCTTCCGGGCCCGCCAATACGATGCCGCGCGCAGCGCCTTCGAAGAGGCCGCCCGGCTCTACCGCGAGGCCGAAACGCTCTCGCGGGCCGAACGCGTGCGCCGCGTTCAGCTCTTGCCCGCTCCGTAGAAGCCCGTTTTCGGCCCGCCCCCGCGCTCGACCGGCCTTGCGGCGGAGGACCGACGTCACTTCCGATACGATTACCCGCCCGCCGGCCGCAGGAACGGCCGAAGCCGCGAAATCGTTGTAGGAAAGAGGACGATGCACCAGATCGAACCCGCCCGATTCCGGCCGGGTGTCACACGGGACGACCTCTCCGGGCCGAGCCCGCGCGACGCACCCGCCGAGGGACCCTCCCGGAGCATCCGGGGGAAGGCCCTGATCCTGTGGGACCCGAAGGTCCCCGGCCGCAAGCTCGACGCCGTCGACACGGACCAGATCACGCCCGCCGAGGATTGTGTCTCCGAGAGCCTCGACACGCTCGATGAGCGCTGGAAGGCCGGTGCCTTCCGGCACCTCGTGCCGGATTTCCGCCGGCGCGTCCACGCGGGCGAAACCTTTCTCGTGGCCGGCGATCGATTCGCCATCGGCTCCTCGCGCGAGATGAGTCCCGCCGGGTTGAAGGGCGTCGCCGAGGAGGCCGGTCGGGAGCTGGTCGTCGTGTGCGGCGCCAACATGGGAGACATCTTCCGGCGCAACGCCCTCAATCTCGGCCTGCACGTCGTGCAGAGCGCCGAAGCCGTCGAGGAGGCCCGGGACGAAGATGTCTTTTCCTTCGAACCCGCGACGCGCCGTCTGACCAACGAAACGCGGGCCAGGAGCTACGAGCCCGTTGCGCTCACTCCCAAAGAGGACGAGATCCGAAGGAGCGGCGGCATCTTCGCGCTCGGGCGCCGAGAGTTCCGGGAATCGGCGGCGCGCCAGCCGGAAATCCGCTGGCCGGATCCGGAAACGGCGCGCCGCATGACGACGACCGAGCAGATCGTCTTCGCGCACCGAGTCGATTCGAACGCCCGCGTCGAGCCCGGATCGACGCTGCGCGTGTACGCGGACCTGCTCCCGGCCTCCGACGGCACGGCTCCCTTCGCGATCCACACGTTCAACCAGATCACCGGGGGCAGGACGATCTTTCCGCGCCAGGCCGCGATCGCCAACGACCACTTCGTCTTCACCGGGAAGCCGACGGATGACCGGCAGACGGCGATTGGACGCGACTTCGCCCGGCTGCACGGCATCGAGAAGCCCTATTACGCGACACCGGGAGACGGCATCTTCCACTTCTATTTCCCGGAGCAGGGGCTGGTATTTCCCGGACAGTTCATACCCGGAGCCGACTCCCACAGCCGCGCCTATGGCGCCTACGGCGCCGTGGGCTTCGGCGTGGGGTCGACCACGCTCGGCTTTGGCTGGTCGACCGGGTACGTTTACTTCACGCTCGCCAAGCAGCGCCGCGTCGTCTTCCGCGGAAAGCTCCAGCCATGGGTCTCGGGAAAGGACATCGTTCTCGAGCTCTTGCGACGATGGGGAAACCGGCAGTCACAAGGAATGTCGGTCGAGTTCATCGACGCCGACCAGGAGCTCCCGATCGCCTACCGCAACACGATCGCCAACATGATGGCGGAGGCCGAAGCCTCCAACGGCGTCTTCGCCGCCGACGAGATCACCGAGGCGTGGTACCGCGCCAAGGGGATTCCGAACCTGCCCTACCCGCGGATCGCGCCCGGTCCCGACGCGGTCTACGAGATCGACGAGACGCTTCTGCTGCCGGAGATCCGGCCCATGATCGCCAAACCTTTCTCCCCCGGCAACGCCTTCCCGGCCGACGAAGTCGCGCGGGAGCGGTTGACGTTCGACAAGGCCCTGATCGGCTCGTGCACCAACGGCAGCTACGCCGACCTCCTGCAGGCGGCGATCGTCCTCTACGCCGCGCGCGAGCAGGGCTTCAAGAAGGTCGCTCGAACGTTCGCGATCTTTCCGGGTTCGGGCGGCGTGAAGAGGGAGATCGAGCGACCCGACCCGCGTCTTGCCGGAGAGTCGGTGGCGCAGGTCTTCCGGTCCGTGGGCGGGCAAATCCGCCAGTCCTGGTGCGGCCCGTGTTTCGGCCAGGGACCCGACGCGCTCGCGAAGGGGGAGCGCGCCATCACATCCTTCAACCGAAATTGGCAAAACCGGATGGGTGTTGGCGGCGAAGGATACCTCGCTTCGCCGGCCGTCGTCGCGGCGTCGGCCCTGGTCGGCTACATGGCTCCGCCGAGCGAGCTCGGCCTGAAGTGGGAAGCCGAGCGATTCGGCGTCTAGCGAATTTGACTCAGAGGTCGCTAAAGACCGAGGCGGGCGGTTCAATTTCGGAGGATGGTGACTCCCCCGGGAAACTTGGCTCCCGCGGAGGAGGTCCTTCATGCTCTCTCGACGATCGATCCCCCGTCTCGTGTTCCTGGCCGGCGCGTCTGCCCTCATCGCATTCGGCACGACCGCGGCGAAAGACCGGGGACCCAAACTCCATCAGATGATTGCCGTGCCGGAAGAGGACCGGTTCACGCCGTTCGCGCTCGTGATCCGGCCCGGCGACACGGTCGAGTGGGTCAACAACGACACGGACGATCACACGGTCGTGAGCAACGACGCCTTCAATACGACGGGTCCGCAGCACGTCAACCAGCTCCTTCCGGGCACCGACAGCAACGGGGGCCAGCCCGCCCCTCCTTTCCAGATCAAGTTCAATCACCCGGGTCTCTTCGTGCTCTACTGCCGGTTCCACTCGCACCTGGATTCGGACAACCAGCCGGTCGCCCCCGGTCCCGAGGGCGGGATCCAAGGGGAAAAGGACCCGACGAAATGCGACCCGGCTGGAACCGACACCTGCAACTTCGGCACGCCCATGATGGGAATCATCACCGTGGTTCCCAACGGGGAGCACGACGGCAAGGATTGAGCCGGGAGCACCGCTCGGCGCGCCGGCGTTCTAGGGCCGCAACATTTCCCGCGAGAGGACCGGCAGGTAGAGCCCGGTCTCCTCGCGGCGCCACCAGGCGCCCGTCTGCCGCCGCTGCGCGATGTCCGTGAAGCGGTAGTCGTAGAGGACCGCTCGAATGTACTTTGGCGGGCGCTCGGGGAACGGATTGCCCGCGAGGAGGCTGACGACCTCCGGCGAGCCGTCGAGCAGCCTTTCGACAAGACGCAGAAGCCATGGACTTTCTTCGGCCGACCCCAGCGCCGCGAACCACATCTGCCAGTCGAGCCGGGGCTGATGCGGTGCGACGAACCGCGGCCGCCGCATCGGATCGCCCGGCTTCCAGCGGAACGGGTAGGGTCGCCAGGTCTGGAGGTCGTCGCTTCCCTCGATGATGATCTCCGGGCGCGAGGTGGTCATCACGGCGAAGAGTCCATAGCGGTTGACGCTCCGAAAGGGCCCGATCGCCCGCGCGAGCCAGACGACCGGAGCCGGAAACGATCTCGGACGCAGCAGCATGGCCGCCATCTGGGCTCCGCTGACCACGAGAATCACCGCCGCCAAAACGGCCGTGACCGGTCTCGGCCAGCGACGGCCCGACGCTGCGCCGGGTGACCGGAGCCCTCTCCTCCACCGCTCGGGAAACACCCAATCGTCGAGCAACAGCACCGCGAGAACGACCGTCAGAAGGTTGAAGAAGGCGTAGTTGCCGGTGGCGGCGATGAAGGCCTGGAGGAACACGAGCGCGCCGAAGGCGCACAGCCGTAGCCGCCGCGGCGCGAAGATCAGGAAGGGCACGCCGAGCTCGATACCGAACATGACGACGCAGGAGAACGTCTGGAACGAGGCGGGAAGCTGATGCGCGAACCAGGCCGTCCACGGGGGAAGGGGTTGCGTCTCGTAGTGGTAGCGCAAGGCGGCCATGCTCCGCCAGACCGGATCGCCGCTCGAGAGCTTGACGTAGCCCGACGCGAAGGTCAGGCGAAAGAGGAGCCAGCGCAGCAAGAAGAGGACCATTCGCGATGGAGGCGCCGCCGCACGGGAGAGCCGGAGACCCCGAGGCGCGAGAAAAATCGCGAGCAGGCCCGTCTCGAGCAGAAGCGAATCCCACTGAAACTCCAAGAACACCTGCCCCGCGACCGACAGGGACAGATAACAAACCCAACAGACGATCAGACTCCACGCCGGGGCCAGGCCCGCCATCGTGAGCAGGGCGGCCGCCGTTCCGGCTCCGCAGAGCAGGTTCAAGAACCCATCACCCGCGTTGAACCAGCAGAGCGTCGGCAACAGGTCGAAGCGAGCTCCGCCCGTCTGCGCGCGAACCGCCGCGAGGAACTCTCCGACCGGCAGGATCCCGCGAGACCCGACGAGGCCGGCGATTTGGACCCAAAGGGAGACGAAGGCCGCGAGATAGCAGAGGCCGACGAGGCGGAGAAAGACATCGCTCGTCAAGCGGGTGTCGGGTCGCTCGACTCGGGAGCCCCAGAGCAGACGGGTCACGAGGGAGGCGCCCTGACGATGACGTGCGACCAGGCGATACGCCAACTCCGAAGCCGCCGCGAAAGCCGGGATACCCCGATAAGCGCCGAGAAGCCAGTGTGGCCCGGGCCCCGCGGCAAGTGCGCGGAGAACCGCCTGCGCCCCCTCGAAGACCTCGCCCGTCGGCAGGATGAGTTGAACCGAGCGCGCGAAGGCCTCGGCGGGGATCTCGGGGAAGCGCTGCGCAACCTCCTGGGAGGACGCATAATCCACGGCCTCCCCAGTTTCCGACTTCCAGCGCCGGATCCACCTCCGGCAGAACCCGCACTCGCCGTCGAAGACGACCAGAGGCTTGGGCGGCGGCGCGGCAACGCGGGGCGGCTCGGCCATGGCCGGAGTCTAAAGCCGCCTCCGGAAGAGGACGTCGCGTCTCTCGCGAGGACGGCCGACAACCATCAGTAACGCCGGTTCGTCCATCAAACGGGCTCCCTGGAATACGTCCGCCCGCCCGAGCGCTTTTCCACGCAGTACCAGCCGACTCCCGCGGGAACGAAGGTTGCAAGTTCCGATACCGACGGAGGAATGCGACATGAAAATCGCCCGGACGACGGCTCGGCCACTTCTCTCGGCGGCGCTCTTGGCGCTGTGCCTGGGCGGCTCCTCTGCCGCGCCCCAATCCCGCGATGCCTACGGAAATCCGGTCGGAAACCAGCCTTCGGGAGAGGACGCCGGGGCGATCCGTCAAACCGTCGCGCGGATCTCCGACTTTGACGGAAAGGTCTCCTACGCCCGTGGAGATGACCCGGACGACTGGCAACCCGCCGATCGCAACGTCCCCGTCACGCTGGGTGACCGGCTGTACGCAGACGAACAGAGCCGCCTCGAGCTTCAGGTTCATGGCGGCAACTACGTCCGCCTCGGGTCCCATACGGACCTGGCGGTACTGAACCTAACCGATGACACCAAACAGTTCGCCCTCAAAGGCGGTATCGCGTCGTTCCAGGTGCGCCGCCTGGACTCCAACGACGTCTTCGAGGTGGATACACCCAACGCCGCTGTCACGTTCCAGCGGCCGGGCGCCTACCGCATCGACATTGACGGGGAGGGAAACACCCTGGTCACGGTCCGCGAGGGGACAGCGGACGTCGCCGCCGGCGGCGGATCCGTATCCGTCGGCAACTCCGAGGCGCTACAGATCTGGGGGACCGATTCGCCGCAGTATTCCGAGGTGGCGCCGCTCCCACGAGACGGCTGGGACCAATGGGTCGACACGCGCCAGGCCCAAATCAGACAGTCGGCCTCCTACCGCCACGTCAGCAGCGAGATCGTCGGCGCGGATGACCTGGATCGTCACGGCCGGTGGGAGAGCATCCCGAGCTACGGCTCGGTCTGGACTCCCACGGTTGTCGCGGCGGGCTGGGCGCCCTACCGAATCGGCCAATGGATCTGGCAGGACCCGTGGGGATGGACATGGCTCTCGACGGAACCGTGGGGCTGGGCGCCCTACCACTACGGTCGGTGGGTTTCCTGGTCCTCGCGCTGGTACTGGGTGCCCGTCGGGCCCCGTGTCGCCGTCGTGCCGTACCGACCCGCGCTCGTTGCGTTCGTCGGGGGCGGTCCCGGCTGGTCCGTTTCCGTCTCGTCGGGCGGCTACGTCGGGTGGTTTCCCCTGGCACCTCACGAGCCCTTCATTCCCTGGTGGGGACGGCGCCACGTGTCGGTCACCAACGTCGTGTACGTCAATCGCAACTACTGCACCGTCGTCAATCGCACGGCGTTTGTCTCCGGCGGATTGGTGACTGCAAACTACGTTCGCGAGACATCGATCGTCCGTCAGGTCGCGGCGGCACCGGTCCTGCGCGGGCCGCTGCCCTGCGTACCGACCCGGGAAGCGACCCGTTTCGCGGCCGCTCCCACTGTTGCGGTCGTGCGGCCGCCCGCGGCCATGGTGGACCGGTCCGTCGTCGCTCGTGTTGCTCCGCCGCCGGCGGCACCGTCCTTTCAACAGAAAATCTCGGTCATTCGCGAAGGCGGAGGCACGCCCGTGTCACCGGCGGTCGCGGCGCAGATCTCCACGCGAGATCGCAGCCGTCCGGAGGCGGTGACGGCGGTGCGCCCCGTCGCCGTCGAGTCGGGGCGCGTCACGCTGGCCCCCCGTCAGCAGACCTCAACCGCGCCGTCGGCCAAGCGCGTTGAGCCCGTTGCCCCGAATCGCGGACGCCCCATGTCCACTGTCCAGCAGCCCGTTGCCGCCGCTCCGGTCGCCGCGCCGCCGCCAGAGACATCGCGGGTGCGTCCGGCCGAATCGAGCAGGCAGACACGGCCCTCGACACAGCCGAATGCTCCCGCGGCCGCCCAACCTGCCCGGCCGAATCGGCAACCGGCCGAGGCCGTCCCGGCACGGCCGTCCTCATCCGCGGGTCAGCCATCGACCAGGTCCTCAACGGGACGACCGGCGCCGACAGCCCCAGTTCCAGGCCACCCAACGCCCCGTGAGCGGGAGGCGCCGACCAATCGCGGGCGCTCGCAAGCGATTCCGCCGCAGGCGCATCCGACTCCGGCCGCCCCCAAGCCCGCGGCGTCATCGGCTCCCGACCGGTCTCGCGAAAGGTCGAGTGCCGCCGCCCACCCGACGGGATCGCCCGCGCGTCCGGCGGAGCACAAGGACACCACTCGGCAGCACAAGCCGGAGCCGACCAAGAAGCCCGAATCGCGCTGAGAGGACGAGCCGCGCTCACTTCATCGTCACCGGAGTAACGAGAAGCGCCCTCGCCGCGGAAGCTGGGCTGCGGACGGTTCTCAGCTGCTCCGTCACCGCCTGGCTCGCGTACAGGCCCTGGGTGAGGTGAGATGTATTTCAGAATTTCCTCCCTCGTCGCCGGGTTGGGGTTTCGCAGCCCTCGACGTAGCCAGCCATCGCCAGGTCGTCCTGGATATTAGATAAGCTATCGTAGAGTCAATAACTTACAATCCTAACGAATATTGACTATTTCGTACAGATTCCATATGCTATCGGGCATGCGATGTGATCGCCGCAATTCGAGGAGAGCATGAGCGCTTCCGATCCGTCCTCGCTCCTGGACCTGGCCCGGCGCGAGTACAAGGCCGGATTCGTCACGGACATCGAGGCCGAGAGTGCGCCTCCCGGCCTGAACGAAGACATCATTCGCTTGATCTCCGCCAAGAAGCAGGAGCCGGAGTGGATGCTCGACTGGCGCCTGAAGGCATTCCGCCACTGGCTGACGATGGCGCAGCCGACCTGGCAGAACGTTCACTTTCCGCCGATCGACTATCAATCCATCGTCTACTACTCCGCGCCCAAGCGCCGCGCCGACGCTCCGAAGAGCCTCGATGAAGTCGACCCGAAGCTGCTCGAGACGTACGAGAAGCTCGGCATCCCGCTCCGGGAACGCGGCAAGCTCGCCGGCGTCGCGGTGGATGCGGTCTTCGACTCCGTCTCGGTCGCCACGACCTTCCGCGAGCAGCTGAGCAAGGCCGGCGTCATCTTCTGCTCCTTCTCGGAGGCGGTCCGCGAGCATCCCGAGCTGGTCAAGAAGTACCTCGGAACGGTGGTCCCCTACACCGACAACTATTTTGCGACGCTCAATTCCGCCGTCTTCTCCGACGGCTCCTTCTGCTTCGTGCCGAAAGGCGTCCGTTGCCCGATGGAGCTCTCGACCTACTTCCGCATCAACTCCGCCAACACGGGCCAGTTCGAGCGGACGCTGATCATCGCGGAGGAAGGGGCATACGTCTCCTATCTCGAGGGCTGCACCGCGCCAATCCGCGACGAGAACCAGCTGCACGCGGCGGTCGTCGAGCTGGTCGCCCTCGAGAACGCCGAGATCAAGTACTCGACCGTCCAGAACTGGTATCCCGGCGACGAGAACGGCAAGGGCGGTATCTACAATTTCGTCACCAAGCGCGGCAAGTGCGCGGGCCGGCGCTCCAAGATCTCCTGGACGCAGGTCGAGACGGGTTCAGCGATCACCTGGAAGTACCCGAGCTGCATCCTGCTCGGGGATGATTCCATCGGGGAGTTCTACTCGGTTGCCGTCACGAACAACTACCAGCAAGCGGACACGGGCACGAAGATGATCCACGTCGGCAAGAACACGAAGTCGACCATCGTGTCCAAGGGGATCTCGGCCGGACACGGCCAGAACACCTATCGCGGAATGGTCAAGATCCTCGGCAAGGCCGACAACGCCCGCAACTATTCGCAATGCGACTCGCTCCTGCTCGGCGACCAGTGCGGCGCGCACACCTTTCCCTACATCGAAGTCAACAACTCGACGGCCCAGATGGAGCACGAAGCCTCGACCTCCAAGATCGGCGAAGACCAGATCTTCTATTTCCAGCAGCGCGGCATCTCGCCCGAGGAGGCCGTCAACATGATCGTGAGCGGCTTCTGCAAGGTCGTCTTCCGCGAGCTGCCGATGGAATTCGCCGTCGAGGCGCAGAAGCTCCTGGGTGTCTCGCTCGAGGGATCCGTTGGCTGAGAAGACTCCGATGCTCGAAGTCCGAGACCTCCACGCGTCGGTCGGGGGCAAGGAGATCCTGCGCGGCGTCAACCTCGCCGTCGACGCCGGCCAGGTGCATGCCATCATGGGCCCGAACGGCTCCGGCAAGTCGACGCTCGCGCACGTGCTCGCCGGGCGACCGGGTTACGAGGTGACTCGCGGGTCGGTGCTCTACCGCGGTCGGGACCTCCTCGCCTTGAAGCCGGAAGAGCGGGCGCGCGAGGGCGTGTTCCTGGCGTTCCAGTACCCGGTCGAGATCCCCGGCGTGTCGAACGTCTACTTTCTGAAGAACGCGGTCAACGCGATCCGCAAGCACCGGGGGCTCCCGGAGCTCGACGCGATGGATTTTCTCCAACTGACGAAGGAAAAGGCCCGACTCGTCCAGATCGACGAAGATCTCGTCAAGCGCCCCGTCAACGAAGGATTTTCGGGCGGCGAGAAGAAGCGCAACGAGATCTTTCAAATGGCCGTTCTCGAGCCCTCGCTCGCCATATTGGACGAAACGGACTCGGGCCTCGACATCGACGCCCTCCGGATCGTGGCCTCCGGAGTCAACGCCCTGCGCTCGCCCGAGCGTTCCATGATCGTCGTGACGCACTACCAGAGGCTCCTGAACTACATCGTGCCCGATTTCCTGCACGTCTTGGTCGAGGGACAGATCGCGCGTTCCGGGGGCAAGGAGCTCGCCTTGGAGCTCGAGGAGCGGGGTTACGCCTGGCTCGAGAAGGAGCCCGCGCCGGCCCCGGCATTACCCGCCTGACGATGGAAGCCCTGGCACAGACGAACGTTTTCCTCCCGAACTTCGCCGCACTCGAAGGCAAGCGATCGGCCGAGCCCTCCTGGCTGGCCGGCCGGCGCCGAGCCTCGATCGAGCGCTTCCAGGAGCTCGATTTCCCGACCGCCAAGTCCGAGGAGTGGCGCTACACGAGTGTCGGACCGATCGTTGCCACGCCGTGGGTCCTCTCTCGAGCCGAGCGGGGGCAGCCCATGCTTCAGACGCCGAGCCTTCCCGCCGGCGTCCGGGTCGCGCGTCTCAAAGACGTCTTGGCGATCGACCCCGAGAGGCTCCAGCCGTATCTCTCGAAGATCGCCGGGTCCGAGAAGAGCGCCTTCACCGCCTTGAACACCGCATTTTTCGAGGACGGCCTGTTGGTCGAGATCGCCCGCGGCGCGGTCGTGGACACGCCCATCGAGATTCAGTTCGATTCTTCCGGGCTCAACGGGCCTGTCGTGTCGCACCCCCGCTGCCTCGTCGTGGCCGCCGAAGGAAGCCAAGCCACCGTCGTCGAGCGCTACGCCGGCCAGGGCGCCTACTTCCAGAACAGCATCACCGAAATCGTGCTCGACAGCGGTGCCGGGCTCTCGCACATCAAGCTCCAGCAGGAGGACACGGCTGCTTATCACGTCCACACCATCGCCGTCACACAGGGACGGGCATCTCGATTCACTTCGCACAACATCGCGCTCGGCGCGGCCCTCGCCCGCACGGACCTGACCGTCGAGCTCGCTTCCGAGGGCGCCGAGTGCAGGCTCGACGGCATTTTTCTCGGCAGCGGCGCCCAGCACCTCGACAATCACACGTCGATCGACCACGCCATGCCGCACGGCACCAGCCGCGAGCTCTACAAGGGGATCCTGGACGGCCGGGCGCGCGGCGTCTTCCACGGAAAGATCATCGTTCGGCCGAACGCCCAGAAGACCGACGCCATGCAAACGAACAAGAACCTGCTGCTCTCGCGCGAGGCGCTCGTCAACTCGACTCCGGCCCTGGAAATCTTCGCGGACGACGTCAAGTGCAAACACGGCTCGACCATCGGGCAGCTCGATGCCAATGCGCTCTTCTACCTGCGCTCGCGCGGAATCGGCGAGGAGGAGTCACGAGCGCTCTTGACCTGGGCCTTCGCCTCCGACGTCGCGGAGCGGATCCCCGTCCCGTCGGTGCGCGCCGAGCTCCAGCGGGCGCTCGGGCAACGTCTCCCGGGCGGGGGCCCAGAGGCGATCCGATGAGCACCGCAATCTCTTCCGCCGCGGCACGGCCGAAGGCGGCACTCGATGTCGGGGCGGTCCGCAAGGACTTCCCGATTCTCGCCCGACGCGTCCACGGCAAGCCCCTCGTCTACCTCGACAACGCGGCGACCACGCAGAAACCGCGCGCCGTCATCGACGCCGAGCGCGAGGTCTACGAGCACTCCTACGCCAACATCCACCGCGGCGTGCACCTGCTCTCCGTCGAGGCGACCGATGCCTACGAGAAGGCGCGCGAGAAGGTGCGCGACTTTCTGCACGCGGCGGAGTCGAAGGAGATCGTCTTCACGCGCGGCACGACCGAAGCGATCAATCTGGTCGCGGCAACCTATGGCCGCCGCAACGTCGGCCCCGGCGACGAGGTCCTGATCACCGCCATGGAGCACCACTCGAACATCGTGCCCTGGCAGCTGCTCTGCGCCGAGACGGGAGGCAAGCTCCGGGTCGCGCCGATGAACGAGCGCGGGGAACTGCTGCTCGAAGAGTTCGGCCGACTTCTCTCGGACCGCACGCGAATCGTGGCGGTTCCGCACGTGTCCAACGCCCTCGGCACGCTCAATCCGATCCGGGAGATCGTTCGGATGGCGCATCAGAGGGGAATTCCCGTTCTCGTGGACGGCGCGCAGGCCGTACCGCGGCTGCCGGTGGACGTTCGGGAGATGGACTGCGACTTCTACGCGCTGTCGGGGCACAAGATGTACGGGCCCTCCGGCATTGGCGTGCTCTACGGGAAGGCGCGCCACCTTTCCGCGATGCCGCCGTATCAGGGCGGCGGCGACATGATCGCCTCGGTCACCTTCGAGAAGTCGACCTGGAACGTGCTCCCGTACAAGTTCGAAGCGGGCACGCCCAACATCGCCGGAGCGATCGCGCTCGGAACGGCGGTCGACTACGTCCAGGCCCTCGGCATGGAGGCGATCGCACGCCACGAAGACAGCCTGCTCGCCAGCGCGACCGAGCGAGTCGCCGCGATCCCGGGCCTTCGCATCATCGGCACGGCCAGAGAGAAGGCCGGAGTTCTCTCCTTCACGATCGAGGGCGTTCACCCGCACGACATCGGCACGGTCCTGGACCGCGAAGGCGTGGCGGTCCGGACGGGGCATCATTGCGCGCAGCCGGTCATGGAATTCTTCAAGGTGCCGGCGACGGCGCGCGCTTCCTTCGGCCTCTACAACACTCCCGAGGACGTCGACGCGTTGGTCGCCGGGATCGGCCAGGTCCAGAGAATGTTCGCATGACCGGAAGCGGCGATCTGCGCGACCTCTACCAGGAGGTGATCCTGGACCACGGCAAGCGGCCCCGGAACTTTCGAGAGCTCCCCGGTGCCAATCGCCGCGCCGAAGGCTACAACCCGCTCTGCGGCGACCGGGAGACAGTGTATCTCCGGCTCGAGGGGGACCTGCTGCGCGATCTGTCTTTTCAGGGCGCCGGGTGTGCGATCTCGACCGCGTCGGCCTCGATGATGACCGAGAGCCTCAAGGGAAAGAGCCGGGCCGAGGCCGAGGCGCTCTTCGAGCGATTCCACGACCTGATCACGGGAGAGAAGAAGGCACCGCCGGGAGGGCCGTCCCTCGGGAAGCTCGAGGTCTTCTCGGGCGTGCGCGAGTACCCCGTCCGCATCAAGTGCGCAACTCTTCCCTGGCACACGCTGAAGGCGGCGCTGGCCGGCGGCGAGCACACGATCTCGACAGAAGACGGAGCCGAGGCCTCGCCGAAGGAAGAGCCCAAGGTCTGCTGAGGTGGTCGCGATGAGAATGCAGAAAGAGACCCGGACGACGCGCGAGATCGAGGCCAAGGAAATCCCGAGCGGGATGCGCATCACGATTCCGGAGGGAACGCCGCTGACGCTCACGCAGTCGCTCGGCGGAAGCTACACGGTCGTCACGCCCTACGGCTACATGGCGCGCGTCGAGGGCAAGGACGCCGACGCGATCGGAGAGGAGCCGGTGGCGCTCGAAGCCGAGGCGGCGACGGGCAAGACCATCGCCGAGCTCTGCTGGGACCAGCTCCGGACCTGCTACGACCCGGAAATCCCGGTCAACATCGTGGACCTGGGGCTCGTCTACAAGTGCGAGGTGACGGCGCTTCCGGAGGGCGGCAACAAGGTGGAGGTCCGCTTCACTCTCACGGCCCCCGGCTGCGGAATGGGCGACGTGCTGCGGGAGGACATCAAGGGCAAGCTCCTCGCGGTGCCGGGAGTCCGGGACGCCGATGTGCAGGTGCTCTTCGATCCTCCGTGGAACATGAGCATGATGTCGGATGCCGCGAAGCTGCAGCTCGGGATGATGTGAGGCGCCGCCGATGAAACTCTCCTCCCAGGAGGAATACGGGCTGCGCTGCCTGCTGCGCGTCGGACGCGCCGGGACCGAAGGGAGCGTCACGATCGGACAGCTTTCGCGCTCCGAGGGCATCACCGAGCCGAACGTCGCCAAGATGATGCGGGTGCTGCGACAGGGCGGCCTCGTGGAGTCCACGCGAGGGCAGTCCGGCGGGTACTCGCTCGCCCGGCCCGCCGAGCAGATTCACCTGGGAGAGGTGCTGGCGTGTCTCGGCGGGCGGATCTACGAGCCGGCCTTCTGCGACTCCCACACGGGCATCGAGCAACTCTGCACCCACATGACCGACTGCTCGATCCGTTCCGTCTGGAGGATGGTCCAGCAGGCCGTGGACCAGGTGCTCGGCAAGATCACGCTGCGAGACCTTCTCGTCTCCGAGCAGGAGATGAACGCCTTTCACCCCAGGCCCGGCGCCCCGGTCCTGCCGACCATTCCTTCGAACCCCTGACGCTCGGCTCGAGCCCCGATTGATCCGGGCGAGGTTCTCGAGCCTCGCCGCGCCGATCCGATGACCCGGCCTCGGGTCGCCCTGGCGCAACGACCCGACACTCGGTCAATAATCCCCGCCCATGCGGATCCTCTTCCTGGCGGCCGAGGCGGCCCCTTTCGTCAAGGTGGGAGGGCTCGCCGACGTCGCGGGGTCGCTGCCGAAGGCGCTGCGGGAGCTCGGGCACGACGTGCGTGTGGCGATCCCGGGCTATGGGGCGATCGACTGGGATCGTTGGCGGCCCGAGCCGATCGCGAGTTTTCCGGTGCCCCACCGCGGGGGGGCGCAGAAGGCCGACATCTACATGGCGGACCAGGACGTGTACCTCGTGTGCGGGCCGCCGATCCCGATGCACCGCGAGATCTACGGCGCCTCGATCGCCGGGGACGGCCCGAAGTTCATCTTCTTCTCGCTGGCAGCGCTCTGGACCTGCGGCACGCTCGGCTGGAAGCCCGACCTCGTGCATGCCAACGACTGGCACACGGCGGCCGCCCCGTACTGGCTGTCGGCCACCGGCCGGCGCGACCCCTTCTACCGCCCGATCGGAACCGTCATGACGATCCACAACCTCCCCCACATGGGAAGGGGCGCCGGTTCCTACCTCGGCGACTACGGCCTGCCGACCTCGCCGGCGATGGAGGCGCTGCCGCCGGATCTGCGCGATTCCCTGCTCGGACTGGGAATCGTGTCCGCAGACTTTCTCTCGGCGGTCTCTCCCACCTACGCGCGTGAGATTCAAACGCCCGAGGGCGGCCACGGATTGGACGGACTCCTGCGGGCCCGCGCCGACCGGCTGGCCGGTGTCTTGAACGGGATCGACACGAGGTTCTGGAATCCGGACACGGACCCGGCCCTCGCTCGGCGCTTCGAGGTCGACTCCTTGCAGGACCGCGCCGCCAACAAGTCCGCCCTCCAGCACGAGGCAGGATTGGCTCGCGGGCAGCGGATCCCCGTTCTGGCGGTGGTCTCGCGCCTCGACCCGCAGAAGGGGCTCGACATCGCCGTGCCGGCCGTTTGGCGCTGGCTCGCGGCGGGCGGCGAGTTCGTGCTGCTCGGGACCGGCGACGCCGCTCTCGAGCGCGAATATGCCGCGATGGAAATCGAGCGGCCCGGGCAGGCCAGCGTGCGATTGCGTTTCGATGCCGACTACGCGCACCGCATCTACGCCGGCGCGGACATGGTTCTCATCCCGTCCCGCTACGAGCCGTGCGGCCTCACGCAGATGATCGCGATGCGCTACGGCGCGGTCCCCGTGGCGCGCCGGACGGGAGGACTCGCCGACACGGTCATCGATGCCGGCGACCCGGGAGGCACGGGACTCATGTTCGACGAGCTCTCCCCCGAGGCCCTTTGGGACGCTCTGGAACGGGCTCTTGCGGTGTACTCTGATCCGCCTCGGTGGGCTCAATTGCAGCAGCGGGGGATGCAAAGCGACTTCTCGTGGCGCCGCTCGGCCCGAGCGTACGAGGAGCTGTACCGCCTGGCGAGGGTTTCCCACGATTCAGAATCATGAATAATGCAGGCCGCCGATGAAGACCCGCGCAGTCATCCTGGCCGGCGGCGAGGGCTCCCGACTGGGAGTCTTGACCGACAAGCGCGCCAAGCCGGCGGTTCCCTTTGCGGGCAAGTACCGAATCATCGATTTCACGCTCTCCAACTGCGCCAACTCCGGGATCACCGACGTCATGATTCTCACGCAGTACCGCCCCCACTCCTTGAACGAGCACATCGGCGCCGGGCGGCCCTGGGATCTCGACCGCAGCTTCTCCGGGGGCGTCCAGATCTACCCCCCCTACCGCGGGCGCCTCGTGACCGACTGGTACAAGGGCACCGCCGACGCGATCTCCCAGAATCTCTCCTTCGTCGAGCGCGGGCGTCCGGATCTCGTTCTGGTCCTCTCGGGCGACCACATCTACAAAATGAACTATGGAGCGCTCATCGAGCATCACGTGCAACATCTGGCGGAGCTGACGATCGCGACCCTCAACGTCTCCCGGGAGGATGCGACGCGCATGGGGATTCTGGCCACCGACTCGGACTATCGTGTGACGGATTTCGTCGAGAAGCCGAAGGAGCCGCCGGGAACCCTCGCCTCGATGGGCGTCTACGTCTTCGACCGCGCCGTGCTGTCCGACGTGCTGCTGGACGACAGCAAGCGGCGCGACTCCTCGCACGACTTCGGCAAGGACATCATCCCGCGCATGGTCGCCGGCGGACACCCGGTCTATGCCTATCCCTTCGAAGGCTACTGGGTGGACGTCGGCACGATCGAATCCTACTGGCAGACCCAGATGCACCTGCTCGACCAGCCCCCGCCGCTCGACTTGAACGACCGATCCTGGATCATCCATACCCGCTCGGAAGAGAGGCCCCCCGTGATGATCGAGGAGGGGGCGATCGTGCGGGACAGCCTCGTGACCGACGGCTGCGTGATCGCGGCCGGAGCTCTGGTCGAGCGCTGCGTGCTGTCCCCGGGAGTGTCCGTCGGGGTCAACGCCATCGTTCGCGAGTCGGTCGTGCTGACCGACACGTCGATCGGCGCGGGCGCCCGGGTTCAGCGCGCGGTCGTGGACAAGTCGGTCAAGATCGGAAAAGGCGCGAAAGTGGGCGGGCGCCTGAAGGGCGAGCACGGGAAGGCGGAGGGTCTGGGTCTGACGACCGTCGGCAAGAATGCGCAGATTCTCGAAAAGACCGAGATCCCGCCCGGGGCGGTGATCGAGTCCGACGAGGAAGCGATTCCGCCGACGAAAAAATGAGGCGGACATCCGACCCTGCACGCTCTCCCGGACCTCCCGGAGACCGCCGGCGCCGCCCTCCGAGAGGCTCAGATAGAATCACCGCTCGGCGATGAGACTCTCCCGCCTTCTCCTCATCCTTCTGATTCTGGCGCTGGGCTACTGGCTGTTGACACGCTCGGGGCTCCTCTCGGGAAAGTCGGGAGGCGAGCCCACCGCGGCCCCGGCCGACAAGGCTCGCACCGCGGCGGCCGCCGCGAGCGGCCGGGCCGAGGAGACCGGCGCGGCGCAGCGCGAGGCCGACGCCACGAGCCCCACCGGGTCGATCTCCGAGAACATGACGCCGGAACAAGTGCGGTCCCTGCTCGGGCCGCCCGATGAGACCGTCACGGAAACCTCGGAGACCGGGGCGCCGCGCGAGCGGTGGATCTATCGCCGCGCCGGCAAGACCGTCGTCTTCGAGAACGGCATCGTCGTTCGCATCGACTGAGGCTTCGACTTCTCGAGGAGGGGCCGAGCATGAACGCTTTTCTTGCGCGCCAAGCCCGAGGAGCGGCTGCTCTCCTCTTCGCCTCTCTCTCGCTTCTGGCGGAGCCGGCCAATCGCCCACCCGAGACGAAGAAGGAAGAAGTCAAGGAGACGATCCACGGTGTGGAGATCACCGATCCGTACCGCTGGCTCGAGGACCAGAACTCCCCCGAGACTCGGGCCTGGATCGACGCTCAGAACGCGTACACCAAGTCGGTTCTGGGCGACTTGCCCGGCCGCGCGGCGGTCGAGGAGCGTATCGGGGAGCTCCTCAAGGTGGACATCTCGAGCACGCCGATGGAGCGCAAGGGGCGCTATTTCTTCTCGCGGCGCCACGCCGACCGGGACCTCCCGATCCTCTACGTCCGGAAGGGAATCCAGGGACCGGACGAGGTGCTGGTCGATCCCCACTCGCTCTCGGCCGACCACACGACCTCGGTCAACTTCCTGGACGTCGCCTCAGACGGCACGCTCGTCGCGTACGGGGCGCGTCAGGGCGGCGAGGACGAGATCACGGTGAAGCTCTTGCAGGTCGAGGGGCGCCGGGACCTACCCGATGTGCTGCCTCGGGCTCGATACTCGGGTGTCGCGATCACCGGCGATCGAGGCGCAATCTACTACTCGAAACAGACCAAGGAAGGGCCGCGCGTTTTCCGGCACAAGATGGGAACCGACGTCGCGGAGGATGTGAAGCTCTTCGGCGACGGCTACGGGCCCGAGAAGATCGTGAGCGTCGGCCTCTCGGACGATGCGCGGTATCTCGTGCTCGTGGTGTTCCACGGATCGGCCGCCGCGCAGACGGAGGTCTACTTTCAGGACCTCGTTACCGGCGGGCCGATCCAGACGGTCGTCAACGACGTCAAGGCGCGTTTCCTCCCCTCCACCGCCGGGGACCGGATGTTCCTGCAGACGAACTGGGAGGCGCCCAAAGGGCGGGTTCTCTCGGTCGACCTGAAGGCTCCCGGGCGCGAGCATTGGAAGACCGTCGTCCCTGATAGCAAGTTTGCTATCGAGGACACCCGCGTCGCCGGCGGCCGACTCTTCGTCCGATACCTCGAGAACGTCGTGCCGAAGGTCAGGATCTTCGATGCGAGCGGCAAGCCCCACGGCGAGATCTCCTTCCCGTCGGTGGGAACGGTCGGAAACGTCTCCGGCGAGTGGGGAAAGCGCGAAGCGTTCTTCGCGTACCAGTCCTTCCTCGTGCCTTCCACGATCTACCGTTACGATGTTTCCACCGGCGCCCGTTCGGTCTGGGCAAAGCAACGGATCCCCCTCCAGAGCGACCGCTACGAGGTCGAGCAGGTTCGCTACACGTCCCGAGACGGCACCGAGATCCCGATGTTCGTGGTGCACCGCAAGGGCCTCGTCCTCGACGGATCGAGCCCCGCCCTGCTGACCGGCTACGGCGGGTTCACACTCTCTCAGACGCCCGCCTTCTCGGCGCGAGCCGCTCTCTGGGTCGAGCGGGGCGGCGTGTACGCCGTCGCCAACCTCCGCGGAGGGAGCGAGTTCGGCGAGGCGTGGCACAAAGCCGGCATGCTCGACCGGAAACAGAACGTCTTCGACGACTTCATCGCGGCGGCGGATTGGCTGATCGCCAAGGGCTACACGTCCAACCGCCGGCTCGCGATCTCCGGCGGGTCCAACGGGGGCTTGCTCGTCGGCGCCGCTCTCACGCAACGCCCGGGCCTCTTCTCCGCCGTGGTGTGCTCCTATCCGCTGCTCGACATGATCCGCTACCACAAGTTCTTCGTGGCGAGCTACTGGGTGCCCGAGTACGGATCGTCGGAGGACCCCGCGCAATTCGCGTATCTCTACGCTTATTCTCCCTATCATCACGTCCGGCCGGCGATCGCCTACCCGGCCGTGCTCTTCATCACGGGGGACTCCGACACGCGAGTGGCGCCGCTGCACGCCCGAAAGATGACGGCCCTGCTCCAGGCCGACAGCAACGACCTGGCAGAGAAACCGGTTCTTCTCTACTACGACACCAAGGCCGGGCACTCGCGCGGGATCAACACACCCGTGGCGAAACAGATCGAGGACCTGACCACCGAGGCGATGTTCCTCTATTGGCAGCTCGGAATGCTCGAGGAACCGGCGGCGAAAAAGGCGGCCTAGAGACGTCGGGGCGCGTCTCGACTTTCCGTCCCGAGTTCTTCCGCAAGCCACGCGATGGCGGTTTCCTCCGCCCAATAGCGCGCGAGCCACGGAAAGGCGCCCTGGACGAAGCCCACGTGGCCGCCCTTCGAGGTCTCTTCGAAACGCACGGGCGGCGGGGCGGCTTGCCGGGCGCGTTCCAGCGCCTCGACCGGCAGAAAGGGGTCGTTGCGCGCCGAGAGACAGAGCGTCGGCGTCGTGATCGACGGCAGAAACCGGAGGCAGCTCGACCGCGCATAGTAGTCGTCGGCGCCCGCGAATCCATGCAGTGGCGCCGTCGCCGCCTCGTCAAATTCCCAGAAGGTTCGCGCGCGGCGAGTTGCCGCGCTGTCGATCCTCGCCGCAGCCTCGGGGAAGCGGCGAGCGGTGTCGAGCGCCTTCGGCCTCAGGGTCGCGAGCAGACCGCGGGTGTAGAGGCGGCCGAGCCCTCTCTCGAGGTGTCGCGCTCCCGCCGCCAGGTCGTACGGCGTCGAGATCGCTGCGGCGGCCCGCACGAAAGTCTGCCCCGGATTCTCGCCGAGCCATTTCAACAAGACATTGCCGCCGAGCGACACGCCCGCGGCGACGAGCGGTGCCTCGCCCTCCCGGGCCGCGAGCGTGCGAACCAGGAAATCGAGGTCGGAGGTTTCTCCCGAGTGATAGAGGCGGGGACGGCGGTTCGCGAGCATGCGGCCCGGCCGGTCTGGATCGCGGGCGCACGAGCGGAAGTTCAGTGCCGCCCCTCGCCAGCCGCGTTCCCGGGCGAGCCGCAGGAGTCCCTGAACATAGGCGGAAAAGGAGCTCCCCTCCAGGCCGTGAAGGACGATGAGGATGGGGCTCCCCGCCGGCCCTCCCACTCGATCGACCAGAAGGTCGTCCTCATCGGGTGTCGCGAGCGTCTCGCGTACATAGGGCAGCGGGCGGCGCCTGCGCGCCAGCCGAACCCAGACGGTCTGGAGGTGCGCACCGGGGAGCCACCAGGCCGGCCGGAAGGGGCCGGAGCCGGGATAGACTTCTCCTCCCGGCTCTGCCGCAGCCGAAACTCTTGGGCCAGGGCCGCGTAACGTCAAGCGTTCCCTTCAACCCTCTCTTTGACGGAGGATGGAATGAAGTCTCTCATCCGGCTCGCAGTCTTCGCGGCGATCGGAGCGCTCCTCGGCGCAACCGCAACGGCGGCACCCCCGCCCGAAACGGCCGGCACCGGTGGCTTCAGCGTCCCGGTCGACTACTGGAAGCTCTCGAATGGCTTGAAGGTCGTCTTCTCCCGAGACACGACGTCTCCCAAGGCCGTCGTGGCGGTCTATTACAACATCGGCTTCCGAATCGAGCCGAAGGATCGGACGGGGTTCGCGCACCTGTTCGAGCACATGATGTTCCAGGGTTCGCAGAACCTCGGGAAGATGGAATTCATCCGCCTCGTGCAATCCAACGGCGGCGTCTTGAACGGCTCGACCCGATTCGACTTCACCAACTATTTCGAAATCGTTCCCTCCAACGCCCTCGAGACGGCGCTCTGGGCCGAGGCCGATCGGATGAAGGGCCTGGCGATCACCGAAGAGAACCTGAAGAACCAGCAGGAGGTCGTCAAGAACGAGGTCCGTGTCAACGTCTTGAACCGGCCCTACGGCGGCTTCCCCTGGCTCGATCTGCCGCAATACGCCAACGTCAACTGGTACAACGCGCACAATTTCTACGGAGACTTGAAGGACCTGGACGCCGCCACCCTCGAAGACGTGAAGAAGTTCTTTGCGACCTACTATGCTCCCAACAACGCGGTGCTCGTCGTCGTCGGGGACTTCGATCCCAAGCAGACGCGCGCCTGGATCGAAAAGTACTTCAGCGCGATCCCGGCCGCCAAGCTTCCCGCCAAGCCCGACATCTCGGAGCCGAAGCAGGAGACGGCCAAGCGCGCCACCAAGCCCGATGCCTTGGCCACGCGTCCGGCGCTCGCCGTCGGCTATCACGCGCCCAAGCGAAACACGCCCGATTACTACGCCATGGGGTTGCTCGACCAGATCCTCGTGCAGGGCAAGGACAGCCGCCTCTATCAGGCCCTGGTTCAGCAGAAAGGCCTGACGGGCGACGTCGACGGAGGCATCAACTCGGGCCTCGGCGACATGTACAACATCGACGGCCCGACCCTCTGGGACATCTCGCTCTACTACGACAAGGACAAGTCGTCCGAGCAGATTCTCGCCGCCTTCGACGAGGAAATCGAGAAGGTGCGAACGAAACCCGTGGATCAGGCGACGATCGACCGGGCGATGGTGAAGGTTCGCTCCAGCCTCTACGACAACATCGAAGGACTCTTCGGGTTCGGGCGCGCCGATCTCCTCGCCTGCTATGCGCTCTTCGACGACAATCCGCAGGCGATCAACCAGATCGAGGCGAACTTCCGGAAGGTGACCCCGGAGCTGCTTCAGAAGACGGCGCAGGAGTACCTCCGGCCGGGCAATCGCACGGTGCTCGTCATCGAGCCGAAGGCGGAAGAGAAGAAGCCCGAATCGAAGAGCGGCTCGTAGGCCGCGAAGGGGAAGCGACGATGAAAAAGAATATTTCGATAGCGCTCGCGCAAATCGCGCTGGCATCGCTGCCGGCTCTCGCGCAAAAACAGGCGCCCCCGGAGCCCGGTCCGGCCAGGGATTTCCAGGTTCCCGCGCCCAAGAAGCTTTCGTTGCCTAACGGCCTCGCCGTCACCCTGGTTCCCTACGGGGCGGTGCCCAAGGTGGCCGTGCGGCTGGCGGTCCGCTGCGGCCACATCGACGAGAAGGCCAACCAGGTTTGGCTCTCCGACCTGATGGGGGACTACCTCACGCAGGCCACTGCGACACGCACGGCGACCCAGATCGCCGAAGCCGCGGCGCGCATGGGCGGCTCGCTCGACGTGACCGTGGGACCCGACCGCACGGAGATTGCCTCCGAAGTCCTATCCGAGTCCGGGCCCGAGATGACGAAGCTCGTCGCCGACGTGGTCCGCAACCCGAAGTTTCCCGAGGGAGAGCTCGCTCGACTGAAGGCCGACAGGCTCCGGCAGCTCTCGATCGCCCGCAGCCAGCCGCGGCCGCTCGCGCAGGAGAAGTTCCTCGCGACGATCTATCCGGACCACCCCTACGGCCGGATGTTCCCGACCCCGGAGATGCTCCAGGGCTACACGGTCGAGCAAGTCCGCGCGTTCCACGACGCGAACTTCGGCGCCGTTCGCTCGCACCTCTACGTCGTCGGACGGTTCGACGAGAAGGCGATGGAGGAAGCGATTCGGTCGGCCTTTGGCAACTGGAAGCGCGGGCCGGACCCCGTCTCGAACGTTCCGAAAGGCGTCAGCACTCGGGCCGTCTACCTGATCGACCGTCCGGCGGCCGTGCAGACGACGATCATTCTGGGCATGCCCGTGATCGACCCCTCCAACCCGGACTGGATTCCGCTTCAGGTGACCAACGCGCTTCTCGGCGGCTCCTTCTCCTCTCGGATCACCTCGAACATCCGCGAGCAGAAGGGGTACACCTACTCGCCCTCCTCGCAACTCTCGACGCGCAACCACGACGCGTACTGGGCCGAGATCGCCGACGTCACGACCAATGTCACCGGGCCCTCCTTGAAGGAGATCTTCGGTGAGATCGACCGTCTCCAGGGCGAGCCGCCGTCCGAAAAGGAGTTGAAGGGCATCCAGAACTACATCTCGGGCACGTTCGTCCTGCAGAACTCCTCGCGCCCCGGCATCATCGGGCAGCTCGAGTTCGTCGACCTGCAGGGACTGCCCTCGGACTACCTGAACCGCGTGGTGCAGCGCGTCTACGCGGTCACGCCGGCGCAGGTTCAGCAGATGGCGCAGAAAAACATCCAGGACGACAAGGCCACGATCGTCGCGGCCGGCGACCGAAAGGTGATCGAGGAGCAGGTCAAGCCGTACGGCCCGATCAATTAGCCGAAGCGAGCCAAGATCTCGGCGGCCCGGCTGGCCTCGAGCAGCCGGGCCGTTTTTTTTCTCCTTCTCGCCTCAGTCGTCGTCGCCGGCAGATGCCGCCGGCCTCACGAAGGCGGCCCGCACCGGAGGAGGCATCGGGCAATCGGCGCCGCGCACGGAACGCCAGACGATTTCGTTCAACTCCAGGTCCGGCGCCCGATCGGCCTCGGCCAGATTCATCCGGGCGGACTCGGCGCCGCCCCAGGCCGCCACGCCGTTGGTTTCGTCCAGCGGAACTCGCGCCGCGCGGGCGGTGAACGGCGTCGCATCCGGAGCCGATCGAAACACCGACCGCATCGGGGCTGCCGCCGCGTCGCACTGGCTCATCGGCGAAAGTCCCAGAACGAGCTCGATCGTGCGCAGCATCCCGCAGGTCGTGTAGAGAGTCGAGTCGACGCCGCGTCCCCGCGTGTAGGGGCTCACGGCGAGCGCGACCGAGCGGTGCGCGTCCACGTGGTCCGGCCCGTTCTGCGCGTCGTCCTCGAGAACGAAGATCGCCGACTCCTTCCAGAAGCGGCTCTTCGAGATCGTCTCGACCAGGCGTCCCAAGGCGAGGTCGTTGTCGGCAATCATCGACCGAGGCGTCCGGAAACCCAACTTGGCGCCCGCGGTGTGGTCGCTCGGCAGATAGACGATCGAGAGGGAGGGCAGGCCGCCGTCCCGCTCGAACTGCCGGAACTCCTCCAGCCACGCTTCGAACCGGCGGGAGTCCGGGATCGTGACGTCGAAACCCGGATACTTCGGCGCAAACCGTCCCTCGAGACCCGGAACACCGGCTTCGTAGACTTTTCCCGCGGGAGGCCTTGCCTCTGCCACCCCGGTCTTCTCGCCGGAGCCCTCGCGCTCGTGGATGAACTCGCCATAGTCGCGAAAGGAGACCCCGGCGCGGCGGCACGCGTCCCAGATGTATCCCGGGGCCGGCGCAACGAGGTTGCCGTACGGATTGCGCATCGGCCCGCCCTCCCCGGAAAGGTACGCGCCGCCCCGATCGGCGTAGTTCATCGGCCAGAGCTTCTGAGCGACGTCGCTCGCGTAGGCGCCGTCGGAGAACTCGTGGCCGTTGTAGCTGACCTCGGAGTTGACGTAGAAGTTGTCCAAGAGCACGAACTCCCGCGCCAGGGCATGCGCATTCGGGGTGACGTCCTCGCCGAACAGGCAGAGGCTCGCATCGCCGTTTCCCTCGCTCAAGTCCCCGAGTATCTGGTCGTAGGTCCGGTTCTCACGCAGGACGTAGAACACGTGCCGGATCGGCGACCGCTCGCCCGGGCGGAGCGGAATCGGAACGGAAGAATGCGCGGTGCGCCGCGCGGCCTTCGGCGGGGTCGTCTCGAACCGCGGCGTGAGCTCGTAGACCTTCTTCGTGTACCGCGAAAGCGCCGCCGCATCGGGCGCCGACAGGACCGAGAGCGAGCCGGTCAGCAGCGCTCCGATGTACTGGCCCGGCTCTCCCGCGGGGATCCCCGGCTGCGGGCCGCGAGGATTCGCCTGCGAGACGAGCCCTTTTCCGGAGAGAATCCGGATCGTCTTTCCGTCGCGCGAGTAGCCGACTGCCGTCGGGTACCAGCCCGTCGGCAGGAAGCCAAGGGCGCGGCTCTTTCCCGGTTCCGTGACATCCACGACGGCCACGGCGTTGTTGTCGGCGTTGGCGACGAGCAGCCGCCGTCCGTCGGGCGAGAGAGCCAGGCCGTTGGGTGTCGAGCCCGGCGGCAGGCCGGGAAAGAGCGCCGTCGAGATCTGCTCCGTGGCGCGCCCCGCGGACAGGTCCACGGCCCAGACGGCGTTCGTGTTTGCGCAAGCCACGAAGAGACGCCCGCCGTCGCCCGAGACCGCCACGGCGTTTGGGTGCTCGCCGACCGTGATCTCCCCCGTGCGCACCAGGGTCGAAGCGTCGAAGACGAGCACCTTCGCGCCTCCCCACAGGGAAACGTAGAGGGCGCGGCCGTCCGGAGCGACGACGCACGTGTACGGCTCCGCCTCGAGTTCGATCGACTGCAGAGCCTTTCCGGTCGCGAGATCCACGCTCGCGAGGCTCTGACCCAGGACGTTCACGGCGTATAGACGCTTGCCGTCGGGCGAGACGGAGAGGCCGCCCACGAAGGGGCTGCGGTCCGGCGGGTGGCCTTCACTCGGCCGATCCTTTGGCCCCGACGAGCTCGGTAACGGGAAGGACCGGCTGGTCGCGAGCTTTCCCTCGCGAAACTCGAGCTCCAGAACCTTGTTTCCATTGCCACCGGAGGAGTAGAGGCGGTCGCCCGCCGGGTTCCAGGCGAGGCCCAGCCAGGCGTCCTCGAGAGGCACCTTCTGGGCCACGGTGAAATGCTCGAGATCGACGAGCGTCAAGGTCGGCTTCGCGTAGCCGTTGTTCGTCACGACGAGGTACCGCCCATCGACCGACTCCACCATCGCGAGGGGCAGATCCCCGACGGCCAGGTGGCGGCCGGCCGGAGCGATCCTCCAGCCATTGGGAAGCAGCGTGACGCCCTTCTTCGTCCCAGGAGAAGAACCCGGCCGAGGAGGCGACGCAACGAGCAGGAGCGCCGCCAGCAACGCGATGGGGAACCTCGGCCGCCGGAAGAAATGCACGGCTGCTTCGACCTTAGCGCGACGACGCCCGCATCCAGGGCGGCTTCCGGCGGACGACCGCCGCCCAGGTCGGGCAACGCCGGTGATGCGCGCCCGGCAGATATCCGGTCGAGACCAGGAACTCCCGCACGATCTCGCCCCCGGTGAAACGGAACGTCTCGCGAAAGAGCTTGGTCCAGCTCTCCAGGGAGGCGGGGTGATTCGCGTCGAGCCAGCGCGCGAAGGAGCCGTGCGACTCGGAAAGCTCCAGTACGCGCCGGGCATTCTCGATGACGGCGTCCACCTTCAGCCGGTTGCGAACGATTCCGGCATCCGAGAGAAGTCGCCGCCGGTCCCGCGCGCCGTAGGCCGCCACGACTTCGGGCGCGAAGCCCTCGAAAGCATCGCGGAACGCCGGGCGCTTCTTCAAGATCGTCAGCCAGGAGAGACCCGCCTGGTTGATCTCGAGCGCGAGTCGCTCGAGAAGGCGGTCATTCCGTCGGATCGGAAAGCCGTACTCGCGATCGTGATAGGGGCCGTGGAAGGGGTGTCCGGGCGCCACTTCGCAGTAGGTGGTCATGGGCGGCGCCGAGTCTCTCGGAGCGCCGCCGCGCCGTCAAGCGGGACGGGTGGAACGCTTGATGGGAATCGAATCGCCCTCCGCCGAGGCCGGCTCGTCCGCGAGATCCAGGAGGACCCGAAGCGTCACCTCGCCGCGAGCCGCGAGCAGCATCAGCGATCGGGGAATTGGGAGAGTGGGGTCATCCTCCCCGACCGAGGCGACGAAGCGCGCTTCGTCGGCGAGACCCTCGATTCCCGTAAGCGGAGTCGAAACCTTCTTGATTGCCATGAAAGCCTCCCTGTTGCCAGGACGCCTTCCAGGAGGCTGCAAGCCGCGTTCCAACGACCCCCCCTGCTGCCGCAGGCCGCCGTAATTGCTTGACAGGCCGGTGGGTCCCGGAGAACCCACCGGCAGGGCCGGCGAACGAGCCATCCCCGCCGGCCAGACGACTTTGGTCACTCCGGGGACACAGGAGTGACGCCGGACGCGCAACGCCCGGATGGCCGCCGATGGCCGTGAATCTGATCCGAAGGCTACTTGGTCTTCGACTTCGCGGCGGGCTTGGCCTCGACCGATTCCGCGCGCATCCGGTAGGTGATCGTGACCTTGGCGCCCTTCTGGATGTTGTCCGGCATCTTCGTCGAGCCGTCGCGCATGATTTCCCAGCGCTCGCTGCCCTTCATCACGACGATCATGTCGGGCATGACGTCGACGACCGTGCCGGTGACCTGATAGGTCTTGGTTGCGCCCGCAAACGCGAGCGTGGAGAGCAGAAGACCCGCAGCGAGCCCGGCGACCAGAGACACCTTCTTTCTCATGCGATCCTCCTCTTGGCCCGGGATTCTATCGGAGCGTGATACTGTTTCGGCGTCAGAACGGGCGGTGGAGTCCGCCAGAACCGCCTTCCGCCGGGAGGCCAATGACTCCTGCGACAGAGGTGACGTCGTGGGAGTCTTTTCTTCTTTCGGGCGCCGGCGACTCGCCGAGCGCGAGGTGACGGATGGCGAGGTTCCTTTGGATCTGCCTGGGAGGAGCCGCCGGGACCGGGGCCCGGTACCTTCTTTCGGGCTGGGTTCTCCAGCGCCTGGGCGGATCGTTCCCCTACGGCACGCTCTCCGTCAACGTGATCGGCTCCTTCCTTCTCGGTGTGCTCATGCAGGTTGCCCTCGGGACACAGCTTCTTTCGCCGACCCTGCGCCTCGCCCTGACGACCGGGGCGATGGGCGGCTTCACGACGTACTCGACCTTCAACTACGAAACGCTCCAGTTCTTTCAGGAGGGCGCCCTGCTCCTGGGCTTGTTGAACATTCTGACCACGGTTCTCGTGTGTCTTGCGGCGGGTGCGCTCGGCCTCTTCGGCGCGCGCTGGGCGATCGGCGGCTAGGAGCGAAGGGAGGGCAATTATGCGGGTCCTCGACGGCGAACAGGTGCTCGTCCGAATTTTTGTCGGAGAGTCGGACAAGTGGCATCACCAGCCGCTCTCCGTCGCGCTTCTCGAGCGGCTGCGCAGGGAGGGCTTCGCGGGGGCGACCGTGTTCCACGCCGTGGCCGGCTTCGGAGCCCGAAGTGTCCTCCATACGACGCACCTGCTGCGGCTCTCGGAGGACCTGCCGGTCGTCATCGAGGTCGTGGACACGGACGAGCACATCGACCGTCTCCTCCCCATCCTGGACGAAATGGTACAAGAAGGGCTCGTCACCCTCGAAAGAGCGCGAGTCCTCAAGTACGCGCCCGGCCAGCGAGCCCTCGACGTCGGCGCAAAGAAGGGCCGGTGACCTCCGCCGCCGGCGCAAGGCTCCGCGCCTCATCGGAGGTGAAGCGTGAGCAACCCAAACGTCGGGTTCGAAGAGCGTCCCGGCGCCGGCGCGCAGGCCGAAGAGGTGTCGCCGCTCGGCGCCCTCTCTCTTCTCGCGTCAAGGGCCGGAGCGCTGACCGTCGCCACCGAGGCGAGCCTGCTCGCCGCCCGGGTCGAGGCCGGGCTCTTTTACGTGGCTTGCGTCGGACAGTTCAAGCGCGGCAAATCGACGCTCTTGAACGCCCTGGTCGGAGAGACGGTCCTTCCCGCCGGCGTGGTCCCGGTCACCTCCGTCGTCACGGTCCTTCGCTACGGCGCCGAGCGCATCGCCCGAGTCCGCTTCGAGTCGGGTCACTGGCGAGCGATCGCGGTGGGCTCCCTACCCCTTTACGTTTCCGAGAGCGAGAATCCGGAGAATCGGAAGGGAGTCCTCGCTGCCGAAGTGCTTCTGCCGCACCCTCTGCTCGCCTCCGGTCTCTGCCTCGTGGACACGCCGGGCTTAGGCTCGGTGTTCGAGGCAAACACCGCGGCGACGAGATCCTTCATTCCCCACATCGACGCGGCGCTCGTCGTTCTCGGGGCAGACCCGCCCATCTCGGGCGAAGAGCTCGCCCTCGTCGCCGACGTCTCGAAGACCGTCCAGCGATTTCTCTTCGTCCTGAACAAGGCAGACCGGCTTTCCGAGTCGGAGCGCCGAGAGGCGCGGCGTTTCGCGGAACAACAGATCGAACGCCGGCTCGGCAGACCGACCGGGCCGATCTTCGAGGTCAGCGCGACCGAGGTGCTCACGGACGGAAAACCGGCGCGCGACTTTCGAACGCTCGTGGAGGCCCTCGGGACGCTCGCGACGGAGGCGGGGTCGGACCTGGTCCGTCAAGCGCAGCAACGGGGCATCGAGCGCCTCACCGCGCGCGTCATTCAAAGCCTCGACGCGCGCGAAGAGGCCCTCCTTCGCCCGATCCACGAATCCGAGCTCCGGCTCGAGAGCCTGCGCGGATCGGTGGAAACGGCGGAACGCGCGGCGCAGGATCTCGGGTACCTCTTCACGGCCGAGCAGGACCGTCTTTCGGCGGACTTCGCGAAGAGGCGGGAGGCGTTCCTGACCCGGACACTGCCGGGCGCGACCGGCCGGCTCGTCGAGGCGATCCGGTCCGCCGCCGGGCAAGGCGGCGATCTCCGCCGGCGTGGAGCGGCGCTCGCGCGCCAGATCGCTCAAGATGCCCTCGAGGGGTGGGTATCGGAAATCGAGCCGATCGCGGAAAGCCGGTATCGGGAAGCGATGCAGCGATTCGTCCGGATCGGCATCGACTTCTTCGAAAAGCTCGCGGCTTCCGACAGGTCGTTCGCGGACCTTCCCAAGCAGGCTCTCGGTCCCGTGACCGGCTTTCGGACGGCACGGCGGTTCTATTTCAATGATCTCTTCGAGCTCGAGCCCTCCTCCGGCGTCCGCCGGATCGCCGATCTTTCCCGATCGGTCGAGCAGTCCGCCGCGGCCGCCGTCCCCGAGGTCTCCGAGTACCTGCGCCAGCTTCTGGAGCACAACGGCACCCGGGTCGTCAACGACCTCGACGAACGCGTCGCCGAGAGCCGCCGCCGCCTCGAGTCCGACATCCGGGACCGCCTCCGGGAAGGGCTCGACTACGCCGTCCAGGCGCTCGAGCGGGCGCGCCACCGCCGGGCCGAAGGCGCCGAAGTGGTGGACCGGGAGCTCGCGAACATCGCCGCCCTGCGGACGCAGACACAGCGAATCCGGGAATCTGCGGCGATACGAACCTGACTCCGCATGTCCGGGTTGAACGAGAACCACCACCGATCGCTCCGGAGCGCGTTCAAGCACATCGACAAGCTCCTCGCCGATGCGCAGGCCGCCTGGGCCGGCCCGGGAAGCCCCTTCGCCACGCACTTTCCCGACCTGACTCCGACGCAGCAGAGAGTCATCGCCGACTACATTGCTCGGGTCCGGGACCAGATGGCGGATTCCTGCCGGGCGCTCGGAATTTCCCTGGAACCGCCCCGGGTCGCCGCCAGCTGGTCCGTCCAGACGGCGGTCTCCTTCGCTCAGATCGCCGTCGCCGAGATCGCGCCTTCCCGGCTGGAGGGCTACGGGCCGCTCGACCGGGAGACGACCGGGGTCCTCGAACGCCTGGAGGCGGACCTCGAACGCACCCTGCAGAGGCTGCAGGCCTACCTGGTGCAGGGACTGGGAAGGGATCTGGCCGAGCGCCTCAAGCGGCTCGAACGCTCTCCCGTGGACCTGGCGCTACTGCGCCGGCTCGAACGGATCGTCACGGATCGGGGCCTGATCGAGTTCCGCGGCGCGCTCGAGGCGCTCGTCGAGCGGCTCGAGTCGGACACCTTCGAGATCGCGGTATTCGGGAGGGTCAGCTCGGGAAAATCCTCGCTCCTCAATACCGTGCTCGGATTTCCGGCTCTCCCGGTCGGCGTCACGCCGGTGACCTCTGTTCCCACGCGAGTCCTCTGGGGAGAATCGCCCTCCGCCGAGATCCGTTTCGCGGACGCGCCCGTTGAGGAGATCGCGCTCGCGCGGCTGCCGGAATTCGTCTCGGAGCAGCAAAACCCGGACAACCGAAAGCACGTCACGCGCGCCACGGTCAAACTGCCCTCGCCCATTCTCCGACAGGGCGTCGTCTTCGTGGACACCCCCGGGGTCGGATCGCTCGCCACGGCCGGCGCCCGCGAATCGTACGCCTACCTGCCGCGCTGCGACCTGGGAATCCTGCTGCTCGACGCCGCGAGCACCCCCTCGCGGGAAGACCTCGAGATTCTCCGTCTGCTCTACGATTCCGCCATTCCGGGCAAGGTCGTCATCAGCAAGGCGGACCTGATCTCCGAAACGGATCGCGCTCGGATGCGCGACTACGTCCGCACGACAATCGCCGGTGAGATGGGCCTCGACCTTCCGGTCGACTATTCGAGCGCCGTCGGGCCAAGCGCGGCGCTCACGCGCGCTTGGTTCGAGCGGGAGCTCGAGCCCCTGACCGCCCGTGCGCACGAGCTGGCGCAGGCATCGGCGCGGCGGAAGCTCGCCTCGCTTCGGGAAGGCGTGGCCGCCGCACTACGGGTTGCGCTCGAGGCCCGCGCCCGTGGAACCGATGAGCCGGCCCAAGTCGGCGCTGCGGCCCTCGAGCGACTGGCCCTCGAGGCGGAAGGGCGAATGCAGGAGTGCCGGCGGCGCTGCGAAGCGTTCGTCGAAGAGGCCCGGGGTCTGGCCCGACCCGCGCTCCAGCTCGCTGCTCGCGAGTATGCCCGCATCGCGCCCCAGGGCCATCCAGGAGATTCACTCGCGGAAGTGACGCACCGGATCCTCTCGCAGACGGGCGAGGAGCTGCGCGGGAAAATCCGTCAGGAGCTCGTGTCTCTGCGTGACAAGCTTCAGGAGTTTCTCGCGGACATGACGAGGGAAGCCGGCGAAGGCATCGGCCAACTGGAGGAGCTGCAACTCGGGCTCGTCACCCAGCCCGCGCTGATCATCCCACCCGAGGTCGGCCGGATCGACCTGCGGCCGGGCGGCTTGATCCGAAATGTCTCCTCCTTGGTCGAGCGCCGCGCGCAGAGCAGGCTCTTCGCGGAGTTCGCGGTGGTCGAGCGCGAATTTCTTGCCTTCAGCCGCCGGCTCCGTGATTGGCTCCGCAGCGCGGCCGCCGGTCTCGCCGATCAGTTCGTCGCGCAGGCGGAGCCTCTGCGCGCCATGGCGCGGCGAGCGACGCAAGGCGCCGACCCGGGAGAACTCGATGGCCTGGCCGCGGACCTCGCGGAGCTCACTTCGGACGTTCAGCCCGACTCGGTCATCAACGTGGAAGAAAGCAGGAGGACCGCGGGGCACCAAACTCAACAAGGACCCAGACAGGAGGCGTGAAGGGCCAGAATCGTCCTGCTCCACGCCCGTGAAATGCTCGACTCGCGGGGGAATCCGACCATCGAGGTGGACATCAGCCTCGAGGACGGCACCCTCGGACGGGCAGCCGTTCCGTCGGGAGCATCCACGGGAAGTCGCGAGGCCGTCGAATTTCGCGATGGGGATCCCGCGCGGTTCGGAGGCAAGGGCGTTCTTACTGCGGTGGCCAACGACAGGATCGCTCCCGAAGTCCGGGGATTCGAGGCTTCGGACCAGGCGCGATCGACGCTCGCCTCATCGCCCTCGACGGCACCACGAACACACAGCGGCTGGGCGCCAACGCCAATCTCGGCGTCTCGGAGGCCGTGGCTCGCGCCTCGGCAGCCAGTGAGGGCGTGCCTCTCTGTCGAAGGTTGGGTGGAGGGGCGGCGCCGCTACTTCCGGTGCCGATGTTCAACGTCTTGGACGGCGGAGTCCACGCCGACAACAGCGCGGATTTCCAAGAGTTCATGATCGTGCCGGTCGGGGCATCGACTTTCCGCGAGGCGCTTCTAATGGCCATCGCGACTTACCATCCCTCCGGTCGATCCTCAAGGAGGCCGCCTACGGAACGGCCGTTGGTGACGAGGGTGGTTTTGCGCCGGACCTGAAGGCAGACGTCGAAGCGCTGGAGCTTCTCCTTCGTGCCACCGAACATGGCGAACCCAGCTCTCGTAGAGCGCCACCATATCTTGCAACGAGAGCGCGCGGCCGCCGGACTTGCGAAAGACGTAGCTGGAGGCTGTTCACGGAGCGCCTCGGTGGGAGAGTCAAGCTCGTGGGCGACGATATCTTCACGAATCCGGCGATCCTTCGCAGGGTCATCGCGGAAAAGGTCGCCAACGCCGCCCTCATCAAGCTCAACCAGATTGGGACCGTGACCGAGACACTCCAGGCGATCACGGTGGCGCGCGAGGGCGGTTACGGCACGGTGATCAGTCACCGGTCGGGAGAAACCACGGATGACTTCATCGCAGACCTCGCCGCCGGCGCGGCGGCGGGCCGGATCAAGACCGGCGCCCCGGCGCGAGGCGAACGGGTGGCCAAGTACAACCAGCTCCTCCGTATCGCAGAGGGGCTGGGCGCCGAGGCGCGCTTGGCAGGCCCGGCGTTCGTTGCGGCAAGGGGATTTCGACCAGTCTGATGCGGGCGCGCCGCCCTACCGACGCTGCGTGAGAGCCTCTCCCCACCCTTCTCGCACGTCCTCGGAGTAGAAGATCCGCAGGAGTATCGGCTCGTCAAAACACGGAACGTCCTTCGAGTCGGGGCCCGGCTCCTCAAGACGGACGTGGTGGTCGAGCTCTTCGAGCTCGTAAAAGACGGTATTGCATCGCAAGCACCGATACTGGCGACCGCGTAGGCGCTCGATCGCGACGGATCGGCCGTACCGCTTCTGGCGACGAACAGAGATTCGCGGGACCATGGCCGGAGCTACTTCACGACCGTGACCGGACAGTGCGCGTGGGCCAAGACCCGCCCGGACACCGAGCCGAGCAACCACCGGGTTGCTCGCGTCAGGCCGCGGCGCCCCATGACGATGAGATCGACGTGGAGATCCTCGGCCAGCCGGACGATCTGTTCCGCGGGGTGCCCGACTGCCACTCGCGATTCGAGCAGAACGCCCTGCTTGGCCGCCGACTTCTCCAGCGCAGCGAACTCCTCGGCGAAATGGGCTCGGCCGCTGTCCAGGATCGCGTCGATCTCGACCGAAATCGCCGGTTCCGGCAACCGGATCACGCCGGCCACAACCAGGTTCGCGCGAAACTTACTCGCGACTTCGAGCGCAAAATCGAACGCCTTCCGTGACTGGTCCGAACCGTCGAAAGCCACGAGAATCGTCTTCACGGCCTTCCTCCTTCGAGTCGGACAGGGACCGCCACCGGTTCCTCCTCGGGCTCACCAATCGTCGCCGGGAGGTGGTGCCGCGGGAGGAAGAACGCGTTGGCGACCACCGTCGGAATGACTGCGCTCGCGATCACCGCTGCCACCAGATACGAATACTGTGCCTGATCGATGATCCCATGCGAAAGGCCGAAAAGCGAAGAGATCGTGCCGAATGTGAGCCCCGTCGACATCAGGAGCGTCGTGTAGATCGCCTCTTGCTTGCCATACCGGAAGAACTTCGTCACAGGGAAGACCCCGACGAACTTGCTGATGGACTTGGCTCCGAAAAGGACCAGAAAGACCAACGGCGCCGCCACGAGCGCTGGCACCGACACGAAGGATCCGGCACGGATGAAGTAAAAGGGAGTGAGGAGCCCGAAAGTCAGGGTGCGAAGCCGCCGGATCAATACATGATCCTTTCCCACCGTTCCCGCCAGGACCATGCCGATGACGTAGGCGGGGAGCACCGCCTCGCTGCCGGACCAGGTGGCGAGACCCCCCATCCCAAACAAAAGAAGCAGCAGATATTTCGCCTCGAGCTCCGAGACACGGCCGCCGTAGCGCTTGAAGAAGCGTGGAGTTAACGATGGCAGCACCGCAAAGACGACGACCGAGACCCCGACGAACAGTGCCGTTCGGGCCGTAAAGGGCGCAAAGATGAGACCCAGCGCGATCACGGTTCCCAGGTCGTTGACGAAGCAAGCGGCCAGTATCGCCTTCCCAAAGGGTGTCGTGTTGAGGCCAAGCTCGAGCATGACGGCATAGACCACGGCGACCGACGTTGTCGAAAGTGCCACGCCGGCAAGCCAGGCCGGCCGCGCTGGCCAGTGGAGCACGTAGTACGCGATGGCTGCGCAACCGAGGAATGGCGCAATGAAGCCGATGAGCCCTATTCCGGTCGCTTCCTTCCAGCGCTTCCGGAAAACCACGGGATCGAGCTCAGCGCCCGCGAGGAAAGTGAGGACAATCGATCCCGCGCCGGCAAGGAACGTGATCCAGGGCTGCTTGGCGCCGAGAAAGGCGGTCCCAATGGTAGCCCCGATCACGAGCTGAGCCACCGTTCCGACGACGATTTCGGAAAGAGCCGTCGAGATCCGCAGCTTGATCGCGAGCAGAACGGCGAGGAGGGCGAGCCCGACCCAGACGGCCGCGAGAAACCACGTCTCAGACATGACGCACTCCCCCGCCGCTTCTTGGCTTGCTCTTCCCCTCCCGCCTAAGAAAAACTCCTGCAGGGCCCATCGAGCCTCCTTGCAGGAGTCATCAGTCCGCCGTTGCGCGGACGGTTTCGGCGAACTCCATCGCCTCGAGCGTCACTAATATTCGCCGAGCTTCGCCGCTCGGTCAAGGCCACTGCAGCCGTGCGCACCGTCCAACGCTCGCCTGCCGCAGAGCCTTCGCTGGCGGTTCTGAAGTTCAGGTGCTCCGGGACGCTTGGGCGACCAGCCCTCTCGAGTGGCTGGGGGCTCGGCCGCCGGGCCACACCCCGGCAGCCGAGGCTGCGCCGTCAGTTCAGGTCCTTGTCCTTGAAATACTTCGTCCCGGCGATGTCGAGGTCCGCCATGAGCCCCGCGCCGCTGATCTGATAGATCGCCAGGCCGTTGGTGAACCCGGTCTGCGCCACGGCGCTCGCCGGTCCCGCCGTCCCGCCCGCCGCGGCCTGAGCCTGCCAACCATTGTTGACGAAATTCTTGAACGTGACACTGTCCTGGAAGAGGAAGACCACCTCGTACTTCTTTCCACCGAACGAGAAGCCAGCGCCCACGGTTCCCATCTCCATGTAGGTCCGCTTCTTGGTCTTCTTGTCGACGGCGACGCCCTTCCCGCCGCCGCCCGAGAAGAAGAAGCCGAGCTTCAGGTTGTCGAAGGCCGCCCAGCCGTAGGCCTTGTCGTACAGCTCCTTGGCCTTCGGGTTCTCCTTCAGCAGCTTTTCGAGCGCCGCGCCCGCGGTGGCGTCGATCTGCTGCTGCTTCGCCTCCTTCTTCATGGACTTCCACTCTTCCTCGCTCTTCTCCTGCGCCGCGAGCGAGCCGGTGACGAGGACGCAAGCGAGAGCGATAGATCCAAGACGCGCGAATCGTTCGAATCTCTGCATGGCGTTTGTCTCCTCCTGCCTCGCCGGTCAAGAGCCCGACGATGCAAAGCGTGATTCTTTCAGAGTCACCGAAGGCGGCGCAATCCCGCGGAGGGGGCCTTCAGGCTGCTGTAGCCGCGAAACGCAGGCGCCGCGAGGGGCCGGCCAAGCGCGGAGCTCGATGTTGTCGGCTGCTTCCAGTGACACTCGGAATAGGGTCGCTGACCGGGCCGGTTTTCTCGAACGCAGGAGGACATCCGTTTGATGAACCCTTCGAGACCGCCGTTGCGAACCCCGGTCTTCGTGAGCCTCGTGGTTCTTGGCGCCCTGGGACCCGTCTCGCTGCGCGCCGAAAAGCCGGATGTGCGCGCAAAGATCATCGCTCCGCCAAGCCTTTCCGCAGGCTCGAGCGCCGTCGTGATCGTCGAAATGACGTTGGGCGAGAACTGGCACACCAACAGCCATACGCCCGCCGAGAAGTTCCTCATTCCGACCGAGGTCGGCCTCACGACATCGCAGGGAACGCTCTCCGCGGTGCGATATCCGCGGCAGATCGAGAGGCGGTTTGCCTTCTCGGACAAGCCCATGATGGTCTACGAGGGGACCGTCCGATTCGAGGCCGACCTCTCTCTGCCGAAGGAGGCCGTCGGAAAGGTTTCGATCGCGGGGAACCTCTCGTTCCAAGCCTGCAATGACCGGCAATGCTTCCCGCCGGCGAAGATCCCGCTCGAAGGGAGCATCGTCGTCTCCTCGGCCGATTCGGCGCCCAGACGGTAAAGGGTAGCCGCGCCGGCCCGGCTCCGACTGTCCCGATGAGTTCGGTCCTCTCCAGCGGACACAGTGACCCCGCCGGAGGTCGGCTGCAGCCGTTTAAGCGCTGTTCATGTTGAACTAACTATCCTGCGCCGGTGAATTTGCGCAGGCCGCAGCGTCCGACACACGTGTGGCCTCAGCCTTGCTCCTTGACCGCCGTTGAATCGCCGATGAGGAGACTTGCTCTCGTCGCCTGCGCCGTGGCGCCGCGCCGTGTTCTGGCTCGACTGCTGGCGGCCGTTCTCGTCATCGGGACATCGGCGATGGCGCGCGCCGCCGACTCGCCTCCGGACCTGAAGATCCGCTATCTCGACGGGAAGCCGTTCTCGCTCGGGTCCTTGAAGGGCCGCGTCGTCGTGCTCGACTTCTGGGCCTCCTGGTGCGTCCCTTGCCGGGCGAGCGTTCCCTTCTTCGACGGACTCCAGCAGAAGTACGGCGCTCGAGGCTTGAGCGTGGTCGGCCTCACACTCGAAGAAGATGACGACGCCGTCACCGACTTTCTCGACGCCGTGCCCGCGACGTTCTCGATCGTGCGCGACCCTACCGGTCGGGCGGGAGAAGCCTTCGGGGTCGTCGCGATGCCGACGACGTTTCTGATCGACCGCGAGGGACGCACGGTCGCTCGATTCGAGGGAAGCGACAAGACCGTGCACGCGAAGCTCGAGGCCGCAGCGACGACCCTGCTCGACGGCGGGTCCCTCGCGGTCGGAACGGAGGTCCGCGTCTCGAAGGGTCTGGCGGCGACCGGCACCGTCAAGGCCTGGGAGCGGGGCTACCTCGCGGATCCGATCATGAGCCTCGACGGCACGGCCGCAACGCAAATCTTCCGGGAGCACATCCACGCCAGCAAGGAGGCCGCGGCGGGGGACGGCGGCGCCTCGGGAGGCGGCTGTGGCTGCAACTGACCCGATGGCCCGATCCGGTCGACGTCGCCCCCGGCGCTTGACCCGGGAGCTCCCGTGGATCGCGGCGGGCATCGGGGCCATCGCCGCGCGCGACGCGCAAGGCCAGTCTTCGGTCGATACGCAATTCCTCTTCTACAAGGAATCGGGCGGCCGCACTCAGGTCTTAAACCCGCTGATTCTCTGGAGCCACGACTTCGGCCAGTCGGGAGGGCAGCTCGGCCTGAACCTGGGCTACGACTCGATCTCCGGAGCGTCTCCGACAGGAGCCTACCCGACCTCCGATGTGACGACCTCGGCCTCCGGGACCGTGACGGAGAGCGGCAACATCCCGGAGGCGAGCTACCAAGACCAGCGAAAGTCGGTGGGGCTCTCTTACGGGCGCCGCTTCGGCGCAAACCTTCCGATAGTCAATTTGAACTACGCCAAGGAGAACGACTACACCGCCCGCGCCATCGGGTTGACGGATGCGTTGACTCTGATCGGCGGGCGCGCCACGCTCCACTTCGGCCTGGCTTTCTCCCGCGACATCGTCTCCCCCGTCAAGAACCCCGAGACCAACCCGACCGGCGCCAGCCTCAACTACCCGAAGAACACCAACGGTTTCTCCCTCGGATGGAGCTGGGTCTTTGGCGAGCGGGACCTGGCCGACATTTCGCTTTCGCTCATGAACCTTTCCGGATACCTCAACGATCCGTACAAGGTCGTGACGATCGGGCCCGTCGACTCCAATCAGACGCTTCCGGAGTCGCGTCCCAGCACGCGCTCCCGTCGCGCCATCGTGGCCAAGTACAGCCACTACTATCTGTGGGGCGGCTCGGTCAACGTGCTCTACAGGTTCTACAACGACGACTGGTCGATCACCGCGAACACTCTCGACGTGACTTACAACCAGAAGATTGGGCCGGACTGGATCGTCTCGCCCGAGGTCCGACTCTACACGCAGACGGGTGCCTCGTTCTTCGCGAACCGGTTCCTCGTGCCGCAGACGTACATGTCTGCGGACTATCGCCTTTCTCCCTTCGGCAGCGTCATGGCGGGCCTCACCCTCTCACACCGAATCTACGAGGCGGTCAACGCCAATGTGGGCGTGACGTACCTTTCCCAGAGGAGCAACGATCCCATTCATCTCGCGCCTACCCCGCCGGCCACCCAGGGCACGACCGTGTCTGCGGCCGACATGACCGTGCTGACGTTTACCTTCGGCTTGACCTGGACCTACTGATGGAACCCGGCGGCCGCGTTCTCTACACGCGGCGCTTCCGCTTGATGGGAGGCGGCGCCTCAATCGAGTTCGTCGACGACCGCGGGCCGGATCAGGCCGAGAGGATCGCCCGCGCCGTCGAGGCCGAGGCGTGCCGAATCGAATGGAAGTTCTCGCGGTACCGGGACACGAGCGTCGTTTCCGAGATCAACCGCAACGCGGGCCGCACGCCGGTCGCCGTCGACGAAGAGACCAAAATGCTGGTCCGGTCGGCGCTCGACCTCGCGAAAATGACGGAGGGCCGATTCGACCCGACCGTGGGTGTCCTCCGGAGAGCCTGGGACTTCAAGGGTGGCCGCGCCCCCGCCCAGGAAGAAATCGACGCCCTCTTGCCTCTCGTCGGCGCGGATGCGGTCTCCGTTCGGAATGGAACCGTCTTTCTGCGAAAGACCGGCATGGAGATCGATCTCGGCGGCGTCGGCAAGGAATACGCGGTCGACCGCGCCGCTCAAATCTTGCGCGAAGAGGGGATCCGGGCGGCGATCATCAACTTCGCCGGCGATGTGCGCACCCTGGGAAGCCGCGGAGATGGCCGCCCGTGGAAGGTGGGCGTTGTCGACCCGCAAGACCGCAGGCGCTGCCGCTTCGCCGTGCGCCCGCTGAACGATGCCGGCATCGCCACCTCCGGCGACTACGAACGAGGCTTCGTCAAAGGCGGGATCCGATACCACCACATCCTGGACGCGCGGACCGGATGGCCCGCTCGAGGCCTGTCTTCCGTAACGGTCGTCGCAGCGTCGGCCTTTCGCGCGGGACTCTTCGCCACCGCGGCCTTCCTTTTCGGAGTGGAAGCGGGTCTCGCGCTCCTCGAAAGTGCACCGGATGTCGAGGGCGCCCTGATCACCGAGGGCGGCTCGGTCTTCTCGACGGCCGGGATGGCGCACCTCTCGGATCTGCCCGGAAGCCTCTGGGCGGGCTTGCAGATCCTCTAGCGGCGGAGGAGCATCACCGTCACTTCGTCGTCGGCCCTCAGATCAATACTTGGCAGGCGAGGAACATCATGGACAGGGTGAGTACCCTGGTAAATCAATTCCGTAGACCGACAGGCTGGTTCGGCCAATTGAATCTGTCGGCCATGAACCGTCGCCATTCCAAGCTGACCGACTGGGGACTGAAGCACACCTCGATCGAGAAGAACTTCGCGATTCTCGATGTCGGCTGCGGTGGAGGCCGGACCGTATACAAGCTCGCCACACTCGCCTCGGAGGGCAAGATCTACGGCATCGATCACTCGGAGGAGAGCGTTGCGGCGTCCCGCAGAACGAGCGCGCGGTGGATCGAGACTGGCCGCGTCGAAATCCGGCATGCTCCCGTGTCTGAGTTGCCGTTCTCCAACGCCGCGTTTGATCTCGTCACCGCCGTCGAAACTCACTTCTACTGGCCCGATCTGCTCTCCGACATGCGAGAGGTTCTACGCGTCCTCAAACCCGGCGGAACGTTCCTCATCATCGCGGAGGCCTACAGAGGGGGGAAGTACGACAAGAGGCTTCAACGGTTTGCCGATGTAATGGGCCGAACGGGGCATTACTCGCACCTGAGTGTTGATGAGCATCGCGACCTCTTCTCAAAGACTGGTTATTCAGACGGTCAGGTCTTCGAGGAGTACGACAAAGGTTGGATCTGCGCGATGGGCAGGAAACCCTCGTCGCCTTGTGCATCACCGTTCTTGGAGTCCCTCAGTCAAATTGAGAACGAGCGCCGTGCCGCCCTACGGCGCGGCCGGACGTAGCTCTCGGCTCTTCCGGTGACGTCCAAGACGTACGCGAACCAGCGGCCGCCGAGAGAAGCGCCTCCGTTCTCGCGAGAGGTGCCTGGCAAAGATGTCGGGGGACGGTGCGCGCCAGCGGGTGCGACGGCGAATCGGGTTGGAGAGCATCCGGGGTTCGCCACATTGCCCCTGATCAAGGCAAGAGAACGCACCTGTCAAAAGAAAAAGTGAGGCCCCGACTGCCAGCGGCAGCGGGGCCCCGCGAAGTCACGTCTCGAAGCTAGGCGGGAACGACGACCGAGTCGATGACGTGGATGACGCCGTTGCTCGCGATAAGGTCGGCCTGCACGACCCTTGCTCCCCCGACGAGGACCGCTCCCTCTTTCGTATCGAAAGAAAGCGGCTTGCCATTGACGGTGTCTGCCGAAGACAGAGCCGTCACCTGGGCCGCGGTCTTCTTGCCGGGGATCACGTGATAGGTGAGGATCCCCGTCAGCTTGTCTTTGCTTTCGGGCTTGAGCAGCTCCTCGAGGACCCCGGCAGGAAGCCTCGCGAACGCCCCGTCAGTGGGGGCAAACAATGTGAAGGGCCCCGGCGAGGACAACGTCTCCACGAGGCCAGCGGCCTGCACGGCCTTCACGAGCGTCTTGAAGCCGCCTGCCTGGATCGCTGTCTGAACGATGTTCTCCATGAACGTCTCCTTTTGAAGAAAGTGCCGAATCAGTTGGGAAGAAGCACGGTGTCGATGACGTGGATGACGCCATTGCTGCAGAGAATGTCGGTGCTGGCCAGACGAGCTCCGCCGACCGTCACCATTCCCTGGCTGGAGCGAATGGCGAGCGGCTGTCCATTGGCCGTCGGCGCCGAGCTCATGCCGGCAACCTGCGCCGCCAGGACCCTGCCCGGCACGACGTGGTATGTGAGGATCGCGATGAGCTCGGCCTTGTTCTCTGGCTTCAAGAGGCTCTCGACCGTGCCCGCGGGGAGCTTGGCGAAGGCCGCGTCGGTGGGCGCGAACACGGTGAACGGCCCGGTGCCCTTCAGCGTATCCACCAATCCGGCAGCCTGAAGGGCCGCCACCAGGGTCTTGAACGAACCGGCGGCAACCGCCGTGTCCACGATGTCTTTCTGAGGCGCGGGCTGGGTTGCCGCGGCGGGACCCGACCCGGCAACCAGAGCCAACATCAACACGGCCAGGATCGAATGCCGGCTGCGCGGAGTTTCGTTTTTCATCTTTCTCTTTTCCTTTCGTTTCCTCTGTCGTTCAAGTTCGCAAGTCTCTGAAGGGATCGTCTACCGGGCGCCCGCCACGATCGGCGAGCCGTTCCAGCGGCGCTGAATGCCCTTCCAGAGAACCGCCTGGTAGGCGCCCGCCACCCCGACCAGCGCGTACACGACGGCGCTGGCCGCGGAGACTTCACCGAACCGCAGGCCAAAGAGCGTCGCGACCAGGTCGAAGCGCGCCACCGCGACGAGCCCCCAATTGAGTGCACCGACCACCACCAGAACCGCTGCGAGAACATCGAGCCGTTTCATATTTCGTTACCTCCGTCGTTGACCATAGTTCAAATCACTTTGACTTGAGAGAAAAGAAGGCTCATACTGAAACTCGTGTGAGCCTCGGTCAAAACCCAGCCCGTCTTTTGACTGGAGCTCAAAGAGGAGGACGAAGGTGCTTTCCACCACGCTCGAACAGGGCCTTCGGGCCTATGCCATCGGCGACAAGCTGCGCGGCCTCCGGCTCTCGAAGAGGATGGGGCTGGTCGAGCTCGGCCGCCACACCGGCCTCTCTGCCGCTCTGCTCTCGAAGGTCGAGCGGGGCCGGCTTTTCCCTACGCTCCCCACGCTCCTGCGGGTCGCTCTCGTCTTTGGCGTCGGGCTCGAGTTCTTCATCGCCGCCGACAGCAAGCGCAACGCCGTCTCCATCGTGCGCCGCCGGGAGCGCCAGCGCTTTCCCGAGAGGTCGGGCAGCAAGGATGTCTCTTTCTTCTTCGAGTCCCTGGACTACACCGCGGTCGAGCGCCGGCTGAATGCGTACTACGCGGAATTCGAGCCCGTCCCCTCCGAGAAGGCGCGCCCCCACCAGCACGCCGGTGTGGAGTTTCTGTACGTCATCAAGGGACAGCTGGCGCTGCGCGTGGCGGGCGAGGACTACGTCTTGGACGGCGGGGATTCCGTCTACTTCCGCTCGACGCAGCCTCACAGCTACCGGCGGGTCGGCAACAAGCCGTGCTCGGCCCTTGTCGTGTCCGTGCCATGACGGCCCGGCGCGTCCTGCTGACCGGCGCCACGGGTTACGTCGGCGGAAGGCTGCTTGCCGAGCTCGAGCGGCGCAGCTCATCGGTGCGTTGCTTCGTGCGCCGGCCCGAGGCGCTCTACGGCCGCGCGGCGCCCTCGACCGAGATTGCCGTAGGCGACGCGCTCGACGCCCCGGCGGTGGCCCGGGCCCTCGAGGGTGTCGACGCCGCCTACTACCTGATTCACTCCATGGGCGGCGAGGACTTCGCCACGCGGGACCGGGAGGCCGCGCGAATCTTCGGCAAGGCCGCACACGAGGCCGGCGTGCGACGGATCATCTTCCTCGGCGGTCTGGGCGCAGGCGGCCTCTCGGAACACCTGCGCAGCCGCCAGGAGACGGGCGAGATCCTGCGGCAGTCGGGCGTTCCCGTCGTCGAGTTTCGCGCCTCGATCGTGATCGGCTCCGGCAGCCTCTCCTTCGAGATGATCCGAGCGCTGGTCGAGCGGCTGCCGGTCATGATCTGCCCGCGCTGGGTCGCCGTCGAGGCCCAGCCGATCGCCGTCGAGGACGTCATCGCGTACTTGGCCGCGGCGCTCGATCTGCCGGCCGGTGCCGAGCGGATCTACGAGATCGGCGGCCCGGACCGCGTGACCTACGGCGATCTGATGCGCGAGTACGCGCGCCAGCGCGGCCTCAAGCGGATCCTGATCCCCGTGCCGCTGCTGACACCGCGGCTCTCGAGTCTCTGGCTCGGCCTGGTGACGCCGCTCTACGCGCGCGTCGGCCGAAAGCTCGTGGACAGCCTTCGCAATCCCACGGTCATCCGCGACCCGGCCGCGCTCGCGGCCTTCCCGGTCAAGCCGCGCGGCGCGCGCGAGGCGATCGCGCGGGCCCTCGTCAACGAGGACGAGGCCTTCGCGAGAACGCGCTGGTCGGACGCGATCTCCTCCTCGGGACTGACCGAACGCTACGGCGGCGATCTCGTCGGCACACGCCTGATCGACAGTCGCAAGACGTTCGTTCCGCTGCCGACGGACGCGGCCTTTGCGCCAATCCGGCGCATCGGCGGCGACGCCGGCTGGTACTACGGCAACCTGCTCTGGCGCTTGCGCGGATCCCTAGACCTGCTCGTCGGAGGCGTCGGCCTGCGCCGTGGGCGCCGCCGGGCCGACGAGCTCAGTCCGGGCGATGCGCTCGATTTCTGGCGCGTCGAGTCCATCGAACCCAATCGACTGCTGCGGCTGCGCGCCGAGATGAAAGTTCCGGGCCGGGCATGGCTGCAGTTCGAGACGACGCCGGCACCGGGAGGCACCGAAATCCGGCAGACTGCCATCTTCGACGCTTCAGGGCTCTTCGGCCTCGCCTACTGGTACGCCCTGTACCCGCTCCACCGCTTCGTCTTCGCCGGCATGCTTCGCGGCATCGCCGACCGCGCGCGGCAATTCGCGGCCTGACGCGAAATCCCGCGTGAGCTCGCCGCGACGAGGCGAAAGGCGGCACGCGGGGTCAGGTCGCGCTGGGGTTGAGGTGCACGATGGCGGCGTTGAGAGCCGTCGCGAAGAGGACCCAGAGCGCATAAGGCACGAACAGCCCGGCCGCGACAGAGGAGAGAGGATAGACGACCACGATGAATGCCAGGATGAGCGCCAGGAGGATGACGATGTCGGCCAGCGCGGCTCGCGGCCGATGAAGACCGAAGAACAGCCAGGACCAGGTCATGTTCAGGATCAGCTGTCCGACCCAGAGGGCAAGCGGCAGGACGCCGTCGCGGTGCGCCTTTCGCCAGACCAGCCACCCGGCAATGGCGATGCCCAGGTAGAGGAGAGACCAAACCGGCGCGAAGAGCCAATTCGGAGGAGTCCACGAAGGCTTCGCGAGCGCCGCGTACCAGGCGCCGGGCCGAAACCGACTGGCCGCGAAGGCGGCCCCTGCTGTGGCCAGGAGGAAGGGGACGATCGTGATCAAGCGGCACCCCGGGCGGGCATTATGCGGCCACGGAGGCTTGGGAAGCAGCGAGGCGACGCACGGATGACACAGAGAAAGACCTCCCCGCCGTCTCATGGGGCAGCGACGATCTGCAGAAGACGTTCCGGACCCGGCTCCTCGAAAGGGGCCCGAGATCGCCGGTTGTCCGAGCCCTGGTGGGCTCCCGCGACGGCCGCTGGCCGGCGCTCAGACGGTCTCGAGGTAGCTGTGCACGAGGCCGACGGTGCCCGAGCCCTCGCCGACGGCCGCCGCCACGCGCTTGCTGGAACCGGCTCGCACGTCGCCGGCAGCAAAGACTCCCGGCACGCTGGTCTCGAAGGGAAGAGGGTCCCGATCGAGCGTCCAGCCTGGAGGCCGCCGGCCGGAAAGCGACAGGGCCGCGCCGGTCAACACGTAGCCCTGTGCGTCGAGCTCGAGCAGTCCGGCGACCATCTCGGTCCGGGGCCTCGCACCGATGAAGATGAACATCGCCGCCGCCTCGAGCTCGCTTTGCTCTCCCTCCGGCACGCGGCAGACGACGACCTTCTCCAGCCGACCGGTACCGCGGACTGCCGCGACCTCGACGCGCGTCACGACCTCGATGTTCGGTGTGGCCGTGATGCGGTCGACCAGGTACTGCGACATCGACTTTCCCAGAGAATCTCCGCGAACGAGCATCGTGACGCGGCGCGCGTAGCGCGAGAAAAACAGCGCGCCCTGACCGGCCGAATTCCCCGCGCCGACGATGCAAACGTCCTGGCCGCGGTAGGTCGCGGCCTCGGTCATCGCTGCGCCGTAATAGACGCCGATGCCGAGAAGGGGCTCGACCCCAGGAACCTCCAGCGTCCGCACGGACACGCCCGTCGCGAGGACGACCGCGTAACAGCTCACGTCGGTTCCGTCGCCGAGTCGTACCACACGGTACGGGTCTTCGCGGCGCAGCGCGACGGCCTCTTGCGCGATCACTTCGGCGCCGAAGCGGCGCGCCTGAGTCGTGGCGCGGCGCGCCAGATCCGCACCGGAAACGCCCGCGGGAAACCCGAGGTAGTTCTCGATCCGGGAACTTGATCCGGCCTGACCCCCGGGGGCGCTCTGTTCGACGAGCATCGTGCGCAGCCCCTCCGAGGCACCATAGACCGCGGCCGCCAGACCCGTCGGCCCGGCGCCAACGATCACGAGATCGTAAAAGGGCAGATTCGCCCGCGTCTGCATCCCGATCTTTTCCGCCAGTTCGCGATTGGTCGGAGCCACCAGGCGGCTGCCGTCCGGGAAGAAGACGATCGGCAGCCGCGTGGCGTCGCCGAACGAGGCGATCAACTCCCGCGTCGGGGGGTCCTGGTCGACGTCGATCCAGTGGTACGGAACCTGGTTGCTCGACAGGAACTCCTTCACCGCGAAACTGTGGGGCGACGATCGCGCGCCGGCCACACGGATGCCCTCGTAGGGAAGGCGCACGTTCGCCGTCCAGTCCGACAGCAGATCGTCGAGAACCGGATAGAGCCGCTCCGCAGGAGGATCCCAGGGCTTCAGCAAGTAGTGATCCAGCCCGATGTCGTTGATGCCGGCGATAGCCGCCTGCGTGTCTGCGTAGGCCGTCAGCAGAACCCGCCGGGACTCCGGGTAGAGCTTGAGAGCCTCACGCAGAAACGCCGTGCCCGTCATCTCGGGCATCCGTTCGTCGGCGAGGAAGAGCGCAATCGCAGCGCCCCGCTCTTTGAGCTGCCGGGCGGCCTCCAGCGCCTCGCGGCCGGAACTGGCTTTCAGGATGCGGTAGTCGCTTCGATAATGCTGGCGCAGATCGCGTTCGACGGCGCCGAGCACCTCGGGGTCGTCGTCGACGGTCAGAATCACCGGCTTGACCAAGTCAGGCCTTTCCCGCATCGATCGGCAGCGTCACGCTGAACTGTGTGTGCCCGGGGCGGGAATCGACTTCGATCTCCCCGTGGTGCCGGAGCACGAGCCGCCGCGCGATGTCGAGGCCGAGCCCCGTGCCCTGACCCACCGGCTTCGTCGTGAAGAAGGGGTCGAAAATGCGCTCGCGAATCTCCGGTGGCAATCCCGCCCCATCATCGACGACTCGCACCACGACGGCCTCGCCGTGACGGCCGGCCGCGACCGTGACACGACTCTTCGCCGCGTCCAGCGCGTTGTCGACCAGGTTCGCCCACACCTGGTTGAGCTCGCCGCCGAACCCCTGGATGCGCGGAAGATCGGCCTCCACCTCGAGGCTCATGCCCACGGACTTCTGGCGCGCCTTTGCATTGAGCACCGCCAGCGTATCGGACAGCCCCTGACCGACATCCACCGGTTTGGGCATGGTTGCCTGGTCCATGTAGGTGAAGCCCTTGACCGCCGCAACGAGGTTGTGGATCTTCGACGCGGCCGCCTCGATCTCCGATGCCAGTTGGTACGTCGAGCAGCCGGCCACGAGCCACTGGAGGGCCGCGTGGAGCGCCTCGCCATCGAGCGCTTCGGCGAGCCGGTCGAGCGCGTCGAGCGTGACCGCCGACTCGGCCAGTGTCTCCGCGGCGACAGCATCGGTGCCGTGACGCGCCAGCCAGTCGGCGATGGCGTCTTCGCGGTCTGCACGCTCGAGGGGCGAGTGGCCGAAGGTGGCGCCGGCCGCGGCAAGGCAAAGCTCCCGCGCCCGGTCGACCGCGGCCTCCTGGGTTTCAGACAAGCGCGCCGCGCCGAGCTCGCGCGACGCCCTTTCGACCTCGGACAACCGCAGCGTGAGGCCTTTGGCGCTGCGCGCGACTGCCGACGCGGGATTATTCAACTCGTGCGCCAGCCCTGCCGCCAGCTTTCCGAGGGAAAACATCTTCTCTTCGAGAAGGTCGCTCGACGTGAAGTGGCGGGTACGGTCGATCATCACGTGCACGAAAATCGACGTGAGGTCGTAGCAGTCGCGAATCAGGGCCGGAATCTCCTCGCGGGGGATCAACAGGAGCTCGGTCGGCACCTCGGCCTTGACGTCGCCCGGAGGCGAGACCAGACGCGAGTACGGCAGCAGCCCCGTCACATCGCCCGCGCCCCATTCCATGACCTTGTGCGGTCCGGCGCCCCGGTCGATGTGAATCGACAGATGGCCGGACAAGACGAGGTAGAGACCGCGCACCGGCCCGGCCTTCGAGGTGAGCAGGTCCCCCGCCTCCATTCGGACCAGGCGGCCGTGGGCGGCGAGCCAGGCGATCTGCTCTGGCGGCGCACCGGCAAGCAGTCGGTGCGCCGATAAACGATCCTGAATTGAGTTTTCCAATTTAGTCCCGCCCGAACGGCGCCTTATGTTTCCACGCCTTGAGCCACATCCGAGGCGGGCATTCTAAGCGAGGGCGGCTGGGCCGCCCGCTGAGGCGACGCCATCAGGGAGAGAAAGCCGCTCCGCCGTTGAAACGGCTGAGTGAGCGGTGGCCCCCCCGCAGAGTTTCCCAGTGGAACCTTTTCGGAGGCTGGCTGCGAGAAGTGGCGCGTCTGCGCGACGCCGTGAGGCGAGGCTACCTCGCGCCGGCGACGAGCCTCTCGAACCTCGGGTTCTTGCGCAGCGGGTCGAAGTTCGGGTCGATCGCCAGCCACCGAGCTGAGAGGTAGTAGGGGATCTTCAGCAGCGGCTCGAGCCGATCGACCGCCTTCGCGGGCTCGCCGACCAGCACATAGATCCGTGCCAGCTGATGTTGAAGGAACGGTCCCGTGAATCCGTCCTTGGCGACGGGCAGCATCGCAACGCCCCGCTCGGCCTCCTCCACGGCACGCGCCTTCTCGCCGACGTACGCCAGCGCCAGGCCGAGCCCCACGCGCCGCTGGGCATCTTCGGGTGAAGACCGCAGTTGCTCCTCGATCGCATTCTTCGCCTCCATGGCGTGTGCGCGGACCTGCGCCCCGTCGCCCTTCAGCGCGTAGGCCTCGGCCAGGCAGAGGCCCCAGGTGGCCCGGTCGTCGTCGAACGCACTCGGAGGCAAAGTCACCAGCAGATTTCGTTGCGTGTCGTCGAGGAGCCAGACGACGTCCCAATAGGCCGCGACGTACGCCACGAGGGCGGCTGGGTCGACTTCCTTCGGCACCGCGCGGAGGACGGCTCGGCCCCCCGGCAGGTCGCCCTCGGCGAGGTACGTCATCGCTTTGGCCTCAATCAGGCCGAGGTGAGTCGGGGCAAGGGCCAGCCCGCGGTCGAAGGCTTCCCTCGCCGGCGAATACCTTCGCAGCCAAAAGAACGCGTCCCCTAGCCGCCTCTGGATGCTCACCGACCGGGGGTCGAGACGCTCGGCCCGCTGCAGGTTCTCGAGCGCGGCGTCCCAGCGTCCCCGGGCCACGTCCGCCACGGCGATCGCTGCCAGGATCTCCGCATTCCCGGGCGACAGGCGTTCGGCCAGAGCGAACTGCTCGAGAGCGCGGTTGGCATCTTTGGCGACGAGTCGCTCGTATTGGCCCCGGGCGATGTAGCCGTCGGGGCGATTCGGCGCCAGCGCGACGGCGCGTTCCGCGGCGCGCCGGGCCGCCTCGGCGAGCACGGGGGTCGGCGCGCTGTTGCCGTACAGCATGGAGTTGGCCCACGCGACTTTTGCCCAGGCCACGGCGAACTCGGGATCCAGGGCCACGGCCTGCTCGTAGAACGTCAGCGCGCGCCGCAGGCTCGGTGGATCCTGAACCGCCATGCTCTTGGAAGCCTGCTGGCCACGCAGATACGCATCATAGGCGGCGAGATCCTTGGTGGGCTTCTCCGCGAGCTGCTTCTCCTCGTTGGGCTGAAGGACGACGCCGAGCTGCTCTGCCACGCGCGCCGCGATGTCCGATTGCACCTGGAACACGTTGGTCAGCCCCGCCTCGAACGGCTGCTGCCACTTGGATGTGGGCGCCTGCTCGCCCGAGACCTCGACGAGCTCGGGGCTGACGTGAACCCGATTCTCGGCGGCGCTCTTGTCCCAGCGGACCGTGGCGGTCAGGAGGTATCGCACACCGAGCTCCCGGGCGATTTCCTGTGGTGTCTTCGTCGTCTTCCGGTAAGGCGTGGAGCTGCCGCGGGCAATGACCTGCAGACCGGGCAGCATCGTCAGTTTCCCCCGCACCTCGTCCGCGATTCCGTCGGCGAAGTAGTCATCCTCGGGCGCCCCGATGTTCTCGAACGGCAGAACGGCGACGCGCGTGAAGCCCGCGGCGGCGTCGCCGCTGCGATGCGATCGCGACAGCACCAGGATCGCCGCGATGCCGAGAAGGACTGCCACGCCGGCTGCGGCCAACAGAGCCCGGCGGCGCGGGGACGGGGGGGCCTCCGTATGAACGACCGTGATCGCCGGCGAAGACGCCTCGGATAGGGCGAACGCAATGTCCTGGACCGCCTGGAATCGCTCCTCCCGCTCTTTCTCGAGGCAGTGGCGAACGATGTGATCGAGGGACGGCGGAATTCTCTTGCCGGATTCCGGTGTGTCCGGCGGCTCATCCCGCAGGATCGCCGTCATCGTCTCGATCGCCGTGTTCCGCTGGAACGCCCGGTGCCCGGAGAGCATTTCGTAGAGGATGGCCCCGAAGGAGAAGATGTCGGAGCGGTGGTCGACGGGAAGGCCCCGCACCTGCTCGGGCGACATGTAACCCGCTGTCCCCAGCGCGATGCCAGGCTCGGTCAGAGCCGAATCGGCCGCCGCCCCCGTCCGGCCTCCCCCGGTGTCGGGCTCGAGCTGTTTCGCGAGTCCGAAGTCGAGGACCTTCACGTGGCCGCCCCTGACCACGAACACGTTTTCGGGCTTCAGGTCCCGGTGTATGACTCCCTTCTCGTGCGCCGCCGAGAGCCCGCGGGCGATCTGCAGGGCGTAGTCGATCGCCTGCTTCGGTGAAATCGGGCCCGTGTCGAGCTTGCCGCGCAGCGTCTCGCCTTCGAGAAGCTCCATGACGGCGTACGCGACGCTTCCCTCCCGGCTGAAGTCGTGAAGGGCCAGGATGTTCGGGTGAGACAGCGCGGCCACGGCTTTCGCCTCGCGCTCGAAGCGCGAGAGGGCGTCGGGATCTTGAGCCAGGCGCTCCGGCAGAACCTTGATCGCGACGTCGCGGCCGAGCCGCGTATCCCGCGCGCGGTACACCTCTCCCATGCCCCCGGCCCCAAGGGGAGCTTGGATCTCATAGGGACCGAGCCTGGCGCCGACGGCGAGTGTCATCTGTGCAGGTCTCCGGTCGCGGCGCGAGGAGTCTCCCGCAGTAACCGAGGGAAGAGCCTCGCGCCGCGGGAGCGAGCGCGCAGGGACGGGATCAGGCGTCCGGTCGAGGCCGGTTCGCCGAGCCGGGCGTCGGTCGCGAGAGCGAGATCCCGGCGCCAGCGCGAGCGACGGTTTCCCATCCCTCCCGCGCGAATCGGCGCGAGGATCTCGGAGGGACCGAGTCGGGTCCCGGCTGTGAGTGTCATCGAAGCTGGCGGAAACTCTACATCGCAGGTCTCGGACCGAATTCGTGGGCGTCGTGCCTCCTCCCGGAGTGATCTTGCGCACGAGGTCGAAGCCGGAGTCGCACGCGAGCCACCGGGGCGAGAGAAAGTGGATCTTCAACGCCCGCGCCCGCCCGGCGCGAGGCTATTCGAGCGTGAAATCGACGCGGCTGGCCTTCGCCTTCCCCGCGGGTGCGGCGGGCTTGCTTCCCGGCTCGAGGATGAAGACGCGCGCCGCTTCGACCTTTCCGGGCCCAATGAGGTAGTCCTTCACCGTATTCGCTCGCGCCAGAGCCAGCTGCCTCAGGTCGTCCGTCGTCACGGGCAGATTGGCGAGCATGAGGCTCTCCATCTCGGGCGCGGGGAGCTCCTTCGGGATGCCCAGGAACTTGCTGGGTTTCTTGAACTTCTCCTTCTTGTAAGCCTTCCTCAGGTACGTCTCGTATTCCTTCTCGTCGATGACGACGGCGTCGACGCTCGCGGGTGCCTCGCCCCTCTCGACGAGGTCGGCCATCTTTTGCGCATTGACCTTCCGTTCGAGCCGCAGGTGCCGCAGCCCTTCCTGGTCCTCTTCGCCCGAGAAGCAGCCGGTCGCCTTCAACTTCAGACCGGGCCGGTCGTTCAAGGCCTTCGCGAGCGCGTCGAGTTTCTTCCGGGCGGCGTCGTCCAGCGCGTCGTGGCCTGCGGCAAAGTCGACGGACGAGAGCTCCTCCGCGCTTCGGCCCCCCAGGACCTTTCCGAGGAGCGCGAAGGGAGCCGTGGCCGCCTTTCCGATCAAATTTCCGATGACGTGCCAGATGACTTTTCCGAGGCGAAACTTCGGGTCGTCCAGCGATCCCTCGATGGGCAGGTCGAGGTCGATCAAGCCGTCCTTGTCCCGGAGGAGCGAGACGGCGAGCTTGACCGGCAGCTTCGTCGCGTCCTTGCTTTCCACCTTCTCGCCGAACTCGAACTGGTCGATGAGGAGCCTGTTTTCGGCCGAGAGCTTGCGGTTCTGAAGTTTGTACTTGAGCTCCACCGTGAGCTTGCCCCGAGAGATCGTGTATCCCGCGTATTTGCCGGAGTAGGGGGTGAACGGGGGCAGGTCGATGTCTCGAAAGCTCGCCGTGACGTCGGCGAAGGCCGTTGCCGCGAGAGGGTTGACCCGGCCGGCGATCCGAAGGGATGAGCTGTTGGCGAGGCTGCCGCCGAGGTCGAGCTCGGCAACGGTACCCTCCTCGGTCGAGAGACCGGTCACGCTCCCGCCGAGATCCATGAGCGTCGCGGCGAAATTCGGCTTGATGAAATGGTCGGCGAGGCCGATCCGGCCACCCTGGAGGGCGAGCGTGTCGATCCGAATCGGCACCTTCTCATTGGCCTCCGGAGCGGGGGGCGCCGGCGCGACCGTCGGCGATGGAGCGCTCGCCGCCGCCGTCTGATCGGCCGCCTCCTCCTCTTCCCCTTCGCGAGGCGCGGGCTTGCCGACGACCCGGGCGAGATTCACCGTACCGTCGCTTTCGATCACGATGTCGCACGCCATGCCCGTGACCGCGAGCTTCGCCACCTGGAGAAAGGTCGGGTTGTAGCCCGCCTTCATCCCCTGCAGAGAGAAGTCGTCCCACTTGAAGAAGTCGAGCTTCGTCGACTCGTCTAAGGCCAGCAGATCCCGGACGGCGGCCCATCCCGTGAAGCCGATGCTCGTCTTGCCCTCCGCGGCCTCGCGCAACGAGAGAACGCCGTGTCCGGAAAGCGTTCCCCGGGCGAGCGCTAGCTTGAAGTTCGAGAGAACGTAGGGCTCGAGGGGAACCAGGTCGAGGCTCTTCACCTCGGCGTCGAGCTCGGCATAGGTCGGGTGGATTCCCACGGGACCCTTCGCCGAAGCCGTTCCGCGCCCGTTCACGCCGAACCGAACCGACAACGTCGCCTTCGTGTCGCGCGCCGTCGAGAAGTTCTCGAGGGAAAGGTTCGTCTTCGTCAGCGCATAGCGGGCCGGTCGGCCGGTCGCGAGATCTTCGATGCGGACGGTGTACCCGTCGAGGGCGAGCCTCCCCAGGGTCGCGTTCCACGGTATCGATGGAGGCTCCGGCGCCGACGGGGGCTCCGGACGGGCATCGGCCGGCGGGTGAGCCATCAGCTCCGCGAGGTCGGCGTTGCCGTCCTTTCCCCTCGCGACCGCAAGGAAGCCTCCGTCGCTCGAGACCTCTCCGAGCGCGAGGTCGTGCTTTCCAAGATCGAGGGAGGTCCCCGTCATCTTCACGAACATCGCCTTGAAGAAGGGCTCCCTCGCGTCCCTTCTCCTCAGGCGAGGAGATCGGAGAGTGGCCGAGAGCGCCGACAGGGTCGTGTTCGCATCGGGCCCCGTGGAGTAGCGGTACTTCGTTCCCAGATCGAGAGTGCCGTCGTCGACGTCGAAGGTCACGAGGCTCTCGTAAAACGGGGCGTAGCGTTTCAGCGGAAGGCCGGCGATCTCGATCGTGCCTTCGACAACGAACGGCTCCATCGATACCGTGCCCGTATTCTTCAGCGTCTCGCCGGCGTCGGTCTTCGCCGACGCCTCGAGTGAGGCCGCGGCGCCCGGAGCCGTCGAGAAGCCCTTTACGGAAACCTCGAAATCCTCGACGAGAGCATGGAACGGTCGGGCGAAGGCGGTGTCGTCGTAGTGGATCTTGCCTCGCTCGATCCCAATGTCCGCAATCTCGACGAGAGGCGGCGGCTCGGCCGCGGGGCCCTCCTCGGCTTCCACGCCTGTCTTCTTCGCGCCCCCTCTGGCCGGGGCGATGAAGGCTTCCACGAGACGGTGTTCGCCCTTGGCTTCGCGCCGAACCCACATCTCGGGTCCGACCACCTTCAGGCTCCTCATCCGGGCCCTGCGCTCGAAAACGTCGAAGGCGTCGACGACGGCCTCGAATCGCTCAAAGGCGAGTAGCGGCCTGCCGTCGCTCTTCGCGGCGAAGTTCCGGAGAGCCGCCGTGCCCGAAAGAACGAGAGCGGGCTTGCCCCGCGGCGGCTGCGAGAAGACAGCCCTGATCTTCGCGTCCAGCCGGCCGGAGGCGAGCTTCCAGGGGATCGAGGGCGGGGCATACGCGAAGTAATGCGGAAGGTCCGTATCCGACAGATCGACGTCCACGGCCGTCTCGCGCGTCTCGCTGAACGGCTTGGTCCTTCCGCGCAGCGAGAACGGCGTGCCATTGACCTTGGCTTCGAAAAGGGGCTGGGTCGTAATCTCGACCTGCGAAGGAATGTTCGAAAGGAACGGGATGCCGATCGCGAGGTCCCTGACGGTGTGCTTCGTCTGCTCGGCACGGTCGTCGAAGTCCACGCTCCCGCCTTCGACGCGGATGTTGTTGACCGAGAAGCGCAGCGGCGCCTCTTCCTTCTTCGACCTCTCCGCGGGTTTCGGTTTCAAGGCTTCGTCGAGAAGGTCCTGGACGCTGTACGTTCTGTCCGCGTTCCGCACGATCGCAAGAGACGGCTTCGTCAGCGTGATCGCGCGGATCACGGGCCCGCCTCGGAAGATCGAGGCCGCTTCGAGGTTCACGTAGAGGCGCTCGAGCGAGAAGAAGGCATCGGCCCCCCCCTTGTCCTTCACGTCGAGACCCTCGAGGGTGACGGACAGGGCGAACGGGTTCATCGAGAGTCGGCGCAGCGTCGCGGGACGGTGGAGGCGCTCCGCGATCTTCCGTTCGACGACCGGGCGGAGGAAGTGTGGGAGTAAGAAGAATCCAGCCAGGGCCCACACGGCGAGGACGGCCGCAACGACGACGAGGGTCCGCCGGATGTGCCCTCGGCGGATTGTCACTTTGAAGTTCACGACACCAACGCCCAATTTCGGATCTCAAACGCCCCGAACGCGGGGAAACAAGAACCCTCGTCCAACCGACTCAGCCTCCGCAGAGCGGTGTGACGAGAGGGTGAGCCTTCGCAGCTTGTTCGCGCGCCTGTCGGTTGCCGGAACTCCGGCCCGCTCTGCGAGGGTCGATCTCGACACCGCGCCCGGAAGGCAGCCGCCCTGTTTTCGAAGACGACTTCTCGAGCCCGAGCGCCTGGACGCCATTTCTCGGCCTTCGCCCTTCGTTCCAGGTCGGCCCGGTGGGGGCGTTCATCAGTCTGAATGTCTTAGAAGCGCCCCTTTGCGTCACGCACGGCGTATCGCCTCTTGCCCGAAACGCTGCGGTGAGTCGTTCGTTTCGCTTTTCCAACCATCGCAGCTCCCTTCTCTTGCGGTGACACTACCATCGCGGCGGCGGCGATAGTTGGAGACCCGGAGATCGGCGAGAACATTGTTCGCCACACGAAAGCCCCGACTTTTTCGACGCGCTGCGGAGCGCCCCTGCAATCCTGTCGGCGCCCGCCACAAGGTGGCGGGCGCCGACCGAGGACCTGTTTTCTGCTTCCCGATGTCGCTCGCGGCCGAGCAGGTTACTTGGCAGCGGGCGCGGCAGGCGTCAGGTCGGTGGACAACTTGTCAAGCTCCACCAACGACTTGGTGATCGGCTCCTGGAAAGCAGCCAGGCTCTTGTTGGTCTTGTCCATGGCTTTGGAGTGCGCCTTGAGTCCGGCGGGCGTCAGATCCATGCCCAGCGCTTTCTTGAAGTCGTCGAGGTCCGACATCATCGGCGCAAACAAAGACGGCAGGGGCTTGAGCTGCTTGACAGCGTTGTCATATTCCTTTTGAACAGTCTTCAAACGCTTGGTAGACGTCTTCTGGATGTCCTTATTTGAGATGGTATTGATCTCCGACTGCCAGGAGTCGAAATAGGACTTGCTATCCGCCGACATGGTTCCGGCCAACTTCGCCGCAAGGCCGGCCGAATTGCGAGTCTTCTCGATCGACTCGGAGTACTTCTCGAAACCGGGTTTTAGGTCGCCAGTCTGACCTCGGAGGTCATTGAGCGCGCCGACCGTCTCCTGCAAATCGGTACGCGCGCTTTGAAGCTGATCCCGGGCGTCCTTCACGGAGGCTGCAAGACGCTCTTGTGCGGATTGGGCAAGCAAAGCTCCCGTCAGTGTCGTCGCCGCAAGAGCCATAACGGTTGTTCTCATCACTCTGATCAATTGGCCCCTCCCTTTCCTAGTCATCTCGAGCATTGTTTCGCTCGTGAGTCTCTGTTGAAGCCGTCTCGGAGCCATGATGCAGATTCATCACTGCCGGCGGAGCCAGGCTGGTCGCCGCGGGGATGCGGCCGCAGCGATTGCGGGTCTCGGAGTGAATTCGTAGAGAGTAGTGGCTCCCCACATAGTCCCCAGTTGGAACCCTTTCGGCCGCTGGCTGCGGGAGATTGAGAGTCTTCTCGCCGCGGAGTAAGGCCGGACGACTTCGCGCCGTCGATCAAGGGCAACAGGATCTCCTATGGACCGAGGCGAGTGCCGGCCACGAGGGTCATTTTTCGCTCGTCAGCGTCGCCGGCCAGTTGACGATCACTCGGATCGGCGACTCCCGGCCTCTCTCCTCGGGCGTGCTTACCAAGAACCGCGAACCGTCAGGAGCCACGTCGTAGTCCTCGATCGCCGGCTCGAGGTGAAAAAGCCGGAGCGGAGCGTCGGTCTCCAGTCGCGCCCCCGGGGCGATCGGGACTGCCGCGAGGAAGCCGTCCGGCGTGACGTAGTACATCTCCCTGCCGTCTCGCCGCCACCGCGGGAGTCTTCCTCCGGCCGGAGAGAGCCGCTTCTTTTCTCCGCCCCCTTCCGTCAGGGCCACGTAGACCTCGGGATCTCCCGCCTCATCCGACTCGTAGGCGATCCACCGCCCGTCCGGAGAGATCCGTGGGCTCCTTTCGGCAAAGGGCGTTTGAAGCCAAGGCAGGGGCTTCGCGTCTCCGTTGAGCGGCAGGATCCAGATGTCCGGCGCCGTCGTCTGGGTGTTGTTGCGGTAGATGAGCAAGCGCCCGTCGCGGGAAATGTCCTCCGGCTGTTGGACTCCCGGCTGCTCGAGCAGCCGCCTTTCGCTTCCCGGCACTCCGACCGCGATCTCGTAGATGTCGGGGACACCCATTCGGTCCGAGCGGTAGAGAACCTTCGATCCGTCGGGCGACCAAACTGGGGACTTCTCGTCCACGGGATCAGAGTGGAGCCGCGTCGAGACGCCCCGCTGGAGTTCGAAGACCCAGACGTCCGATGTTCCGGTCCGCTTGTCCTCGATGGCGGCAGCCACCTTCTGTCCATCGGCTGAAATCCGAAACCCGTTCAAGACCGCGGGCTCCCCGAGAGTGCCGATTTCTCTCCCCGCTCGATCGAGCCACACAAGCCGGGAAGGACGGGCCGCCGCCTGATAGACGAGGACCCCGGTTTGAGAGACGGAGAAGGCCGCATGGGCGGGCCCGTAGAAGTAATGGACGCCCTCCGCCACGAGAAGCGGCTCTCCAGTGAGGCGCGCTCTCGCCTCGTCGAACGGCTGTGCAAAAAGCGTGGCGTCGCGGACGTAGAGCAGGTATCCGGGAGAGGCATACTCGGCCCTGGAATCGAGCCGCGTCACGACTCGGCTCTCCTTCGAGTCGAGGGAGGCAACTCGCAGCTCGCGCGGCGCATGCCCCGGACTCATTGGATGCGATACCCAGTCCAAGTAGAGGAATCGACGGCCATCCGGCAGAAAGTGGGGCCAGATGTCGGCGACCGCACCGCGCGACGGATCGACCGACGTCACGCGCACGGCCTCTCCTCCTTTGTCCGAAACGCGAAAAATCTCCGCGTTGGAAGATATCTGCGAGAAGAGAATCGTGCCTTCACGGTTCCAGCTCCCGACGATGTCGAACGATGCCGCGCAGAGCTCCTCGGGAGGGCCGCCCGCGGCCGGGATCTTCTTCAGCTTGCCGTCTGCGAAGAACGCGATGAAGCGGCTGTCCGGTGACCAGAAGGGCGACTCCGCCCCGCTCGTGCCGTCGAGCTCGGCCGCCTTGTCCGAGTCGAGCGGCCGGAGAAAGAGACGTCGTCGCCCGGCCATGCTCGCCTCGATGACCAGGCGCGTGCCGTCCGGAGAGATCGCAAACCCTCGAGAACCCTCCGCTGGCGAATAGGTGGCCCGGGGCGGAACCGGTATCGCGAATCGTACCGGTTGCGCCGGAGATGGATGGCGCGCGCGAAGGGCCGCGAAGACCACCAAGGCCCCGCCGAGAAGGACTCCCGCCGCCAGCGCCGGACCGAACCAGCCGAGCCGCCGAGCGAGCACGACGGGGGCTGCCTCCGCCGAGACCTCGGACCCGTGGTCGCGCAAGTGCTTCAGGTCACGTGCCAGGTCCCGGGTCGAGGCATAGCGTTCCTCCGGATCCTTGGCGAGGCAACGCTCGATCACCCAGCGCACGGGGACGGGAATCTGCGGAGCAAGCGCCGCGATCCCTTCCGGCTCTTCCCGGATGATTGCGACCAGCGCCTCCGCCGTCGTCGGCCGCGAGAACGCGCGCCTTCCAGTTGCGAGCTCGTAGAGGATCGAACCCAGGGAAAATTGATCCGAGCGGAAATCCAGCCGCAGTCCGCTCGCCTGTTCGGGGGACATGTAGCCGACCGTGCCGAGGACGACACCGGCGTGCGTTTCGGGCTTGGCCAGCGTCGGCATCGCGGAGATCTCGCTGGACTCAGGGAGAGCCAGCTTCGCGAGGCCGAAGTCGAGAATCTTCACGAAGCCGTCTCGCGTGACCATCAGATTTTCCGGCTTCAGGTCGCGGTGAATGATCCCGGCCTCGTGCGCTTTGGCGAGCGCGTCCGCGATCTGCGCGGCGATGGCGATGAGGCGCTTGGTTGGGACCGGACCCTCCGCGACAACCTCCCGCAGAGTCTTTCCTTCCACGAGCTCCATCGAAATGTAAGAGACCGATCCGGCCACGCCGATCTCGTAGATCGTTACGATGTTCGGGTGATTTAGCGCTGAGGCCGAGCGAGCCTCCTGCTCGAAACGCGCCAGCCGGT